>Ga0196981_1000021_pt1 | contig 248029 bp, 206 predicted proteins | sample S3_2013CmetaG_FD_155462 | JGI IMG/M metagenome (GOLD analysis project Ga0196981, IMG submission 155462) | Soil microbial communities from Anza Borrego desert, Southern California, United States - S3_20-13C | ecosystem: Environmental > Terrestrial > Soil > Desert | place: USA: California...
ATGCGGAGCGGCCGGCGCCCTGCGGCGCCAGTGCCGCACGCGCCGCCGCCGGCCCGGTGGCGGCGCTGCCGCCCGCCGGTGCGGCCGGTTTGGGCTCGCCGCCGCCCATGCCCGGACGGAAGGCCAGCATGCGCAGCAGCGTCATCGAGAAGCCGGCGTATTCGTCGGGCGCCAGGCCCAGTTCGTTGCGGCCGTGCACCGCGATCTGGTAGAACAGCTGCACTTCCTCGGGATCGAATTGCGCGGCCAGGCGCAGGATGTCCTCGCGCTCGGGAAGGTCGTCGGGAATCGCCGCCGGCACCGATTGCGCCATGGCGATGCGGTGCAGCAGCGTGCCCAGGTCCTGCAGCGCGGCGTTGTACGACAGGCTGCGCGTGGCCATCTCGTCGGCCACCGCCAGCAGGCCGGCGCCATCCTTGGCGGCCAGCGCATCGAGCACCCGCACCAGGTAGGACTGGTCGAGCGCGCCGAGCATGCCCTGCACCGCGTCCAGCGTCACCTTGCCGGCGGCATAGGCGATCGCCTGGTCGGTCAGCGACAGCGCGTCGCGCATCGAGCCGTGCGCGCCCTGGGCCAGCAGGCGCAGCGCCGGCACTTCGAACGCGATGGCTTCCTGGCCGAGGATGTTCTCGAGATGGCCGACGATGTGGCCGGGCGGCATCTGCTTGAGGTTGAACTGCAGGCAGCGCGACAGCACGGTGACCGGGATCTTCTGCGGGTCGGTGGTCGCGAGGATGAACTTGATGTGCTCCGGCGGCTCCTCGAGCGTCTTGAGCATCGCGTTGAACGCGTGATTGGTCAGCATGTGCACTTCGTCGATCATGTAGACCTTGAAGCGCGCATTGGACGGTGCGTAGATCGCCTGCTCCAGCAATTGCGCCATCTCGTCGACGCCGCGGTTGGAGGCGGCATCCATCTCGATGTAGTCGACGAAGCGGCCGGCGTCGATCGCCACGCAGGCTTCGCACTGGCCGCAGGGCGCGGCGGTGATGCCGCCGTTGCCGTCGGGGCCGGTGCAGTTGAGCGACTTGGCGAGGATGCGCGACAGCGTGGTCTTGCCGACGCCGCGCGTGCCGGTGAACAGGTAGGCGTGGTGCAGCCGCTTGTGCTCGAGCGCATGCGTCAGCGCCCGCACGACGTGCTCCTGGCCGACCAGGGTGTCGAAGCTCTTCGGACGGTATTTCCGGGCCAGAACTTGATAGGACATGGGACGCGTTGGGGTGAGCGGCGAAAACCGACATTTTACCCGAGGCAGGACGGTCGAAGGCATTCCGCGCGGCATGAGCGACAGGAAATTCCGCGCCGCCGCAAGACTGCAGAGAATTGGAGGCCTTGCTCGAACATCAAGGGCTACACTGGCGAGCACACCACAACCACCGAGGAGACACCGATGTCCTGGCCCACCCACGACGTCACCAACCAGGTTCCCGAGCTGCACGGCGTCAATCTCTGCGCCACCGATGCCGCGCTGCAGGTCGGCATCGCGGCCGGCGGCGCCGCCTGGCATGCCGCGTCGCTGGAGCGCCTGGGCGCCGTGCTCGGCAGCGAGGAATCCCTCCGCCTCGGCGAGCTGGCCAACCGCCACCCTCCCGAACTGTCCACCCACGACCGCGTCGGCCGCCGCATCGACAGCGTGTCCTTCCATGACAGCTGGCACGCGCTGCTGACGATGCTGCGCCGCGAGGACCTGCATGCCATGCCGTGGCGCAACCCCGGTCCCGGCGCTCACGTGGCGCGCGCCGCCGGCTATTACCTGCATGCCCAGGTCGAGGCCGGCGCATTGTGCCCGACCACGATGACCTTCGCCGCGATTCCCGTACTACGGAAGGAGGCGGCGCTGTTCGCGCAGCTGCGCGAGAAGCTGTTCTCGACCGCGCACGATCCGCGCGACCTGCCGATCGCCCAGAAGGAATCCATCATGATCGGCATGGGCATGACCGAGAAACAGAGCGGCTCCGACGTGCGCAGCAACAGCACCGTGGCGCGCCCGCTCGATGGCGAAGGGCGCGGCGCGGCCTACGCGCTGACCGGCCACAAGTGGTTCTTCTCGGCGCCGATGTGCGATGCCCACCTGGTGCTGGCGCGCACCGGTGCCGGGCTGTCGTGCTTCTTCGTGCCGCGCTGGAAGCCGGACGGCACGAAGAACACGGTGCTGGTGCAGCGGCTCAAGGACAAGCTCGGCAACCGCTCCAACGCCAGCAGCGAGGTGGAATTCCACGACGCCTTCGGCATCCTGGTCGGCGAGGAAGGCCGCGGCATTCCCACCATCATCGAGATGGCCGGCTACACGCGGCTCGATTGCGTGATCGGCAGCGCCGGCCTGATGCGCCAGGCGCTGGCGCAGGCGATCCACCATGCGCGCCACCGCATGGCCTTCGGCCGCCATCTCGCGGAGCAGCCGCTGATGCGCAGCGTGCTGGCCGACCTGGCCCTCGAGAGCGAGGCGGCGACCGCACTGATGCTGCGCCTGGCGCAGTCCTTCGACGGCGGCGACGATCCGCTGGAGCGCGCGTGGCGCCGCATCGTCACGCCGGCGGCCAAGTTCTGGATCTGCAAGCGCGCGCTGGAATTCACCGGCGAATGCATGGAAGTCTGGGGCGGCAACGGCTATGTCGAGACCGGCCCGATGGCGCGCCTGTACCGCGAGGCGCCGGTCAATTCGATCTGGGAAGGCTCGGGCAACGTGATGTGCCTGGACGTGCTGCGCGCGGCGGAACGCGAACCGGATGCCTTCGGTGCGCTGCTCGGGTGGCTCGATGGCGCATGCGCTGCGCGCGAATCGTTGCACGCATTGAAGCGGGAGCTGGCGACACCCGCGGAATCGCGCGAGGCGAATGCGCGCCGGCTGGTGCAGTCGTTGGTGCTGGCCTTGCAGGCCGCGCTGCTGTCGGAGCGTTCGCCGGACTTCGTGGCGGAAGCGTTTTCGGCAAGCCGCGGCGATGCGGGGCATGGCCGGGTCTATGGCACGCTGCCCGCAGGTACGGATGCAGCGCGCATCATCGACCGCGCCTGGCCGGCACCTTGAACGCTCCTTCCCCCTCGCCGGGGGCCCCTTCCAGGGGGAGGGAATCCGCATGCGGCATGCTTGCCGCGCGCGCCCTATTTCCCTTCCTTGCCCGTGTAGAGCGTCACCGAATCCGCCTTCAGCCGGTAGCCCGCATTGCCCATCATCGTGCTCTTGGCGGTGGTCTCGATGGTGCCGTTGACCCACACCGGATCCATCATCTGCAGGTTCTTGACCGGCTTGGCCGGCACCACGTGGATGGTCTGATTGGCCGGCGGCGGCGGCGAATGCACGCAGGCGCCGAAATACGGCACCAGCAAGAATTCGGTCACCTGGTTGCGATGGGTGTCGAGCGGCACCATGAAACCCGGGATGCGGATCCTCTGGCCGTTCATCGTCGGCTCGACCGGGGCGTTGTCCCAGGCCTCGCGCATCTTCTGCAGCATCTCCGTCGCGCGCGGATCGCCATCGCTCATCGTGGCCAGATCCACGCCCTTCATCATCGCGGCCGGGTTCCAGCCCTTCGGCACCAGCGCTTCCCAGGTGGTTTCCTTGTAGCCGGCGGCGCCCTGCGCGGAGGCCGGCGCGGAAGGCTTGAGGCGTTCGCCGAGGCGGTATTCCCCCTTCGATGCGGCCGAGGCGGCCTGGGATTTTTCCTGGGGAGTGCTCCGGGCATCGGACCTGCCTGCTCCGGCGAGGGCTGCGGCGCCGATCGCAAGGGCGATGGCACCGGCGGACAACAACTTCAGTGTCATGGTTCTTCCCGTGAGGCGGAGCGATGGCTCCGCATGCAATATTGCCGGACTGTCACCGGACTACTGGCGCGGCGACAATCCATCCGCCAATGATAGCCGGTATGCGCGCAGGCCGGGCACGATGCTGGCTGCCATGCCGGCCGCGATGACGGCGCCGACCAGTTTCCATTCGTCCGCGCTCATCGCCAGCGTGCGCAGGCCGATGCCGAAGTGCGCCTCGGTCAGCGGCCCGAGCAGCACGCTCGCCGCCGCCAGCAGGCCGATGCCCAGCACCGAGGCGCCGGCCGTCACCAGCAGTCCCTCGAACACCAGCAGCAGCAGGACCTGCCCCGGATGCGCGCCGACCGAGCGCAACAGCGCCAGCTCGCGCCGGCGCTCGTTCAGGCCGGCCAGCACCACCGCGACGAGACCCGCCAGGCTGACCACCACCACCATGCCCGACACCAGCAGCAGCGCCCGTTCCAGCATGTCAAGCATGCCCCACAGCTGCGACAGCGCCACGCCCGGCATCACGGCCAGCAGCGGCTCGTCCTTGAACTCGTTGACCTGGCGCTGCACGCGGAACACCGCGGCGCGGTTGTGCAGGCCGACCAGCACGCCGGTCACCGACTTCGGCGTGAGGTCGAACTTGCGGACGAACTCCTGCGGGATCGCCATGCCGGGGATCGGCGCGCCGCCGGCCCAGTCGAGGTGGATCGCCTCGATCGCTTCCAGCGTGACGTGAATGGTGCGGTCGACCGGCGTGCCGGTGCGCTGCAGGATGCCGGTCACGACGAAGGGCTTGTCTTCATGGGCGGTGCCGGTCATCTCGCCGGCGCCGTGGTTGAGCACGATGCGGTCGCCGACCCGGTAGCCGAGCTTCGCCGCCACCTCGGCGCCGATCACCGCCTCGAACAGGCCGTCGAAGCGGCGCCCCTGCGCCATCGCCAGCGAACGTCCCTCGCCGTAGCGGAAATGCGCGAAGTAGGCGGTCGTGGTGCCGAGCACCGCGTAGCCGCGGTGCGAATCGCCGAGCGACAGCGGAACGGTCCAGGCCACCATCGGGTGCGCGGCGAGTTTCTTCACGCTGTCCCAGCGGATGTTGTTGGTGGCGTCACCGATGCGGAACACGGTGTACAGCACCAGCTGCACCGGGCTGGTGCGGGCGCCGACCACGAGGTCGGTGCCGGACACCGATTGCGCGAAGCTTTCGCGGGCATCGTGGCGGATACGCTCGATGCCGAGCAAGAGCGCCACCGACAGCGCGATGGCGACCAGCGTCAGGCCCAGCGTCATGCGCCGGTGCCAGGCGCTGCGGATGGCGATCGACAGCAGGTTGGCCATCATGCCTCTCCTTGCCGGCCGGCGGCGTTGATTTCACCGAGCGCGATCTCGCGCGTGAAGGCGCCGGCCAAGCGGCGGTCGTGGCTGACGAACAGCAGCGTGGTGCCCTCGGCATCGCACTCGCGCAGCAGCAGGTCGAGGAAGCCGGCCTGGCGCTCGGCGTCGAGCGCGGAGGTCGGCTCGTCGGCCACCAGGAATTCGGGGCGGCCGATCAGCGCGCGCGCCGCGGCCACGCGCTGCTGCTGGCCGACCGACAGCGCGGTCACCGGCCGGTGGTGCAGCGCCGGGGCGAGGTCGAGGTCGCCGAGCAGGCGCGCCGCCTCCTGCGCCGGCGTGTTGCCAGCGGCGGTCGCCTGCGTGCGCCGGCGCTTCGAGAAGCGGCACGGCAGCAGCACGTTGTCGAGCACCGACAGGTAGGGAATCAGGTTGAACTGCTGGAACACGAAGCCGACATGGTCGACCCGGAACTGGTCGCGCGCCCCGGCCGACAGCGAGCGCAGATCGGTGCCCAGCAGGCTGACGCTGCCTTCTTCCGGCAGCAGGATGCCGCCGATCAGCGCCAGCAGCGTACTCTTGCCGCTGCCGCTGGGGCCGTGCAGGAAGATGCGTTCGCCCGGCATGACGGCCAGGCCGCCGATGTCGAGCGTGAGCGGCAGGCCGCGCTTCCAGCGGAAGCGCACGCGGTCGAGCGCCAGCACGGGCACCGGGGCCGCAGGGGATTCCGCTGCCATCGCCGTCACCATGCCAGGCGCCGCTGCTTGCCGGTCAGCTTGACGGCCGATTGCCCGCGCGGCCCCGCCACGCGCGCATCGAGCTTGTGCAGGCCGCGGAAGCGGTCGAACAGATTGACGTCGATGCCGTTCAGCGCCGCCGGCGCCGCGCAGGCGAACAGGTAATCCGCCTGCAGCGAGGCATGCTCGCCGCCGGCCTCGCCCTGCCCGAGGCCGAGCACCGGCGCCTGCAGCTGCACGTCCTTGAGCGTGCATTTCGCCGCCGCCGGCAGGCCGAACAGCACGTCGCCGCGGCGCAGCGTGTCGGCCAGCGCCTTCGCGGCCTGCTTCTGCCTGTCAGTGCGGGGCGCATGCTCGAAGCCGAGCAGGTTGTCGAGCGGGCTGTCGAGGGTGATCGAGAGGCTGCCCTGGTCGAGCGCCACTTCCAGCGCGGCGGCGCCGTGCACATGGGCGCCCGGTCCGCCGGCCGCGGCAAGCGCGGGCGCCAGCGTCAGCATCATGGAAACGAGGCTACGGCGTGCATCGGTGAGAATCGTCATGTTCGCTGTCCCGGTGTGATGGCAAATGATGGATCAAGGCGGCGCCGCCGCGGGCAGGCCGTATGGTAACGAATTTTCGGCCGCCGGGCGCAACGATCCGCGGCAGCGGACGCCAGGCTCAGCGCTCCCCCGCCGCGGCGCAATGGCGGCACAGGCGCAGGTTGCGGAAATGCGCGGCGAACACCATCAGGCCGCCGCCGATCGACAGCACCGTCTCCAGCGATTCGGCCATGTCCAGCAGCGGCGCAATCGCCGCGACGGCAACCAGCGCGATACCGCCCAATCCGAGCGCCAGCACCGATCGCTTGCCATGGGCACGATAGCCCGGCAGCAGCGCCAGCAGGCCGGCCGCCACCACCACGAATGCCAGTGCCTGGTGGACCGCGTGGTCCTCGACGCTCCACCCAAGCAGCGGCAGGAGCGGCAGGACCGGCGTCAGCAGGCAATGCACCACGCAGAAACCCGAAGCGGACATGCCGACGCAATCGCTCAGTTTGGTCATTCCTGACATCTCTTGATCACCTTTCATCGTTGTTGACATCATGGCGGCGGCGAAATGCAACCAGGTTGCATTTCGCCATGGGCAGGCGCGCCTGCATGCCGTCGTCCGCCGAAACCCGGATGCTTACGTCGCCGCGCAGTCGGCGCACACGCCCTTGATCGTCAGCTCGATTTCCATGCCCTGGTATCCCGCCGGCAGAGACGGCATGCGGGCCAGCTTCGGCATGCCGTCCAGGCAGACCAGCTTCTGGCACCGATGGCACTTGAAGTGCGCATGCTGCCTGTGCATCGCATCGACCTCGTTGGCGCGGAAATGCCAGGCGCGGTCGGTGCCGAGCACCTTGTGGGCCAGGCCGGCGTCGGTCAGCCAGTCGAGCGTCCGGTACAGCGTGACACGGTCCATCGGCTCGGCATGTTCGTCGAGCGCGATCTCGATCTCGCGGTGCGTCACCGGCGCCTGCTGCGCCAGCAGGAAGGCGAGCACCTTCATGCGCGCGGCCGTGGTGCGCGCACCGGTCTGGCGGATCAGCAGTTCCACGCGCTCGGCGAGGATGAATGTCGGCATGTCGACGCTGACGATGGCAAAACCGGCATTCTACGGAAGCCCGGTCGCAGATGCAACCGAGTTGCAATTCGTGCGGCGAAAAAGGGCGGCGCTCCGGCCACCCTTCCCCATGGCCCCGGCGTCACGCGGCCCGTGCATCCCCTTCCAGCACCAGCGGTCCCTTGCCGCTGAAGCGGTCGAGCGCGAGATAAATCACCGGCGTGATGAACAGCGTGATCACCTGCGACACCAGCAGGCCGCCGACGATGGCCACGCCGAGCGGCTGGCGCAGCTCGGCGCCGGCACCGAGGCCGAAGGCGATCGGCACCGCGCCCATCATCGCCGCGAAGGTGGTCATCATGATCGGCCGGAAGCGCAGGATCGCCGCGGTGCGGATCGCCTCGAACGGCGCCATGTTCTCGCCGCGCTGCGCATCGAGCGCGAAGTCGATCATCATGATCGCGTTCTTCTTGACGATGCCGATCAGCATCAGGATGCCGATGGTGGCGATCAGCGTCAGCTCGAAATCGAACAGCCGCAGGATCAGCAGCGCGCCCACCGCCGCCGACGGCAGGCCGGCGAGGATGGTGACCGGATGGATGTAGCTCTCGTAGAGCACGCCCAGCAGGATGTAGATCACCACCACCGCCAGCACCAGCAGCAGCACCTGGCTGTCCTGCGAGGATTCGAACACGGCGGCGTCGCCGGCATAGGACGTGATGATCGAGGCCGGCATGTTCATCGAGGCCTTGATCTGGTCGAGGCGGCGGCTGGCATCGCCGAGCGGCACGTCCGGCGCCAGGTTGAACGAGATCGTGATCGCCTGCAGCTGTCCCTGGTGGTTGACCGCCACCGGCCCCGCGGTGCGGCGCACCGAGGCCACGCTCATCAGCGGCACCAGCTGGCTGGTGGTCCTGCTGCGCACGTGGATCTTCGACAGCGTGCTCTCGTCCTGCTCGCCGGACGTGGCTTCCTGCATGATCACCGAGTAGCTGTTGCTGCTGGTGAAGATGGTCGAGACCTGGCGGTCGCCGAAGGCGCTGTACAAGGCTTGCCGGATGTCCTGGATCTGCACGCCGGCGGCCGAGGCACGCTCGCGGTCGATCTCGACCGTCGCCTGCAGGCCCTTGAGCTGCACGTCGGTGGTGACGTCGCGGAACACCTGCGGCTCGTTGCGCATGCGCTGCAGCAGCCTGTCGGACTGCTCCATCAGCTCGTCGGCATGCACGCTCTGCAGCACGTACTGGTAGCGGCTCTTGCTCTGGCGGCCGCCGAGCTGGAGGTTCTGCACCGGCGAGAAGAACACCTGCAGGCCGGGAATGCCGTTGACCTTCTTGCGCAGGCCTTCCAGCACCTTGTCCATGTGCACGCGGTCGCGGCGCGGCTTGAGGTCGATGAACATGAAACCGGTATTGCCGCCGCCGGTACGCGCCATGACGACCGCGACGTTCGGATCGCTGCGCACCGCGTCGGCCACCTTCTGCACCAGCTCGACCATGGCCGGATACGAGATGTCCTGCGGACCTTCCATGGTGGCGCGGATCTGGCCGATGTCTTCGCTCGGGAAGAAACCCTTGGGGCTGATCACGAACATCACGATCGACAGGGCGAAGGTGGCCACCGCGCCGGCCAGCACCAGGCGGCGGTGGCGCAGGCACCAGTCGAGCCCGCGGGTGTAGCCGCGCAGCATGGCGTCGAACAGGCGCTCGAACTGGCGCGCCAGCCACGGATCGCGGCTGTCGTGGTCGTGCTTGAGATAGCGGCTGCACAGCATCGGCACCAGCGTCAGCGACATCACCGCCGACACCAGCACCGCCAGCGACACCACCGCGGCGAATTCATGGAACAGCAGGCCGATGACACCCGGCATGTAGAAGATCGGAATGAACACCGCCACCAGCGACACCGAGATCGAGATGATGGTGAAACCCACCTCGCGCGAGCCCTTGAGCGCCGCCTGCAGCGGATCCATGCCCTTCTCGACGTGGCGCACGATGTTCTCCAGCATCACGATGGCGTCGTCGACCACCAGGCCGACCGCGATGGTGATCGCCAGCAGCGAGATGTTGTCGAGGCTGTAGCCGAACCAGTGCATCAGCGCGAAGGTGCCAATCAGCGAGATCGGCAGCGACAGCACCGGGATCATGGTGGCCCACAGCCGCTTGAGGAACAGGAAGATCACCAGCACCACCAGCACGATGGTCAGGAACAGCGTGTGCTGTACGTCGGCGATCGCCTCGCGGATCGAGACCGAGCGGTCGATCAGCTGGCGGATGTTGATCGATGCCGGCATCTGCGACTGGAACTGCGGCAGCGTCGCCTTGACCTTGTCGACCACGGCCACGGTGTTGGCGTTCGGCTGGCGGAACACCGCGACCACGATGGACGGCTCGCCGTTGACCCAGCCGCCGCTCTTGGTCGATTCGACGCTGTCGACCACGTCGGCGACATCCTTCAGGCGCAGCGTGCGCCCATCTTTCGCGCCGATCACCAGCTCGGCGAAGGCGGCGGCGTTGGGCAGCTGCTTGTTGGCCTCCAGCGTCATGCTCTGGCGCGGACCGTCGAGCACGCCGACCGGCGTGTTGGCGTTGGACGCGCGGATCGCCGTGGCCAGCTCGTCGAGCGTCATGTTGTAGGCGGCCAGCTGCTCGGGCCGCACCTTCACCCGCACCGCGTAGCGGCGCTGGCCGAACACCTGCACCTGGGCCACGCCCTCGATGGTCGACAGCGTCGGCGAGATCAGGTTGTCGGCATAGTCGTTCAGCTGCGGCAGCGACAGCGACGGCGAGGTCAGCGCCAGCAGCAGCACCGGCGCATCGGCCGGGTTCACCTTGCGGTAGGCCGGCAGCGAGGTCATCTCGACCGGCAGGCTGCGCTGGGCGCGCAGCAGGGCTGCCTGGACGTCGACCGCGGCTTCGTCGATGTTGCGGCTCTCGACGAATTCCAGCGTGATGGACGTGTTGCCGAGCGTGTTGGACGAACTGATGACGGCGATGCCGGCGATGGTGGCGAACTGCTTCTCCAGCGGCGTGGCCACCGACGAGGCCATGATGTCGGGGCTGGCGCCCGGCAGCGAGGCCGACACGTTGATGATCGGCGTGTTGTAGCTCGGCAGCGCCGCGATCGGCAGCCTGGCGTAGGCGAACATGCCGATCACCACGACGGCGATCGACAGCAGCACCGTCATTACCGGCCGGCGGATGCAAAGTTCCGAAATATTCACGATGTCCTGGTGTGGAAAGGATGCGGTTGCGGCATGTCAGGCCGGAGCGGACGCCGTCGCGCGGGACGAGGCGGGCAGGACGGCGCCGGCGGCGGACGCCGCGCCCTGGCTACCCTTGCCGCTCTTGCTGCCCGGGCCGCCGTTGGCGGCCACCTGCTCCTGCACCCTGGTGCCCGGCCGCAGGTTCTGGTTGCCCTCGACCACGACGCGGGCCCCGGGTGCGAGCCCCGTCAGCGCCGCCACGCCGTTGGCGATGACCTCGACCCTGACCTTCTGCATCTTCACCGTGCTGTCCGGCTGGACCACGTAGACGAACTGCTCGGCCGGCCCCGTCACCACCGCCTGGGCCGGCACGGCCACCGCGTCGGGCAGCGTGCGCGTCACCAGCTTCACGGTGGCGAAGGCGCCCGGCCACAGCGCGCGGTCGCGGTTGTCGAACTGGGCCTTCATGCGGATGGTGCCGGTCGCGGCATCCACCTGGTTGTCGATGAAAACCAGCTTGCCCTCGACCTGGCGGCCGCCCGGCAGCTGGGCCGTGACCGGCGCGCCGCCTTTCGGATAGCTGGCGACGACATGGTGCAGCTCGGACTGCGGCACCGAGAAGGTCACCATGATCGGATCCATGCGGGCGATCGTCACCAGCGTGGCCGACGGCTGTGCCAGCGTGCCGACATGGGCATTGATGACGCCGATGCGGCCGTCGATCGAGGCGACGATGCGGTTGTTGCCGAGCGAGACCGCGTTGCTGCGCGCATTGGCGACGTCGGCCTGCCAGGCGCTGCGCAGCGCCTCGACCCGGTTGCGCGCGCTGTCGACCACCGATGGCGACACGAAGCCCTTGGCCGCCAGCTCCTGGTTGCGCTTGAGCGCCAGCTCGGCATCGGCGAGGTCGGCCTTGCTGCGCTCGGCCTGGGCACGCGCCCGGTCGGCCAGCGCGGCGTCGGTGCGCTCGTCCAGGGTGAACAGCAGCTGCCCGGCCTTCACGTCCTGGCCTTCCTTCACGTGGATGGCGCGGATGATGTTCTGCGACTGCGGGCGCACTTCGACGGTATTGAAAGCGGTGACGCTGCCGTTGGCGGTCACGCTGATCGGGATCGGTTTCTTCTCGGCCAGCGCGGTGCGCACGGTCTGGACCTGGTTGCGCTGGCGGCCGGCATTGTTCTTCGCATCCTGCTGGTCCCGCGTCGCGTACCAGGCGCCGCCCGCGAGGGCGGCGACGACGACGGCAACGAGGAACCCTTTGGCGGTTGGGTGCATGGTTGTTCTTGGCGTGAGTGGGTCGGCAATCTTGCCGCCATGAATCATACGGGAGCCGGCGGCCGCTCGTCTCGACAATTCGATAGGTATGCTATCTAATGGATGATATCGCATCCGTCCCGACGGCATGGGCGGCCGCGACACGACTTTACTTATATTTACTTAAGGGATCATTACCGCCATGGGAAGCCCGAAGAACGAGGTCGGCCCCCTGTCGCGGGACACGCTGTTGCGGCGCGAATTCGGCCGCGCGATCGGCGAGGTGTCGCGCGCCTGGCGCAACGAGATGAACCGGCAGCTCAAGCCCTTCGGCATCAATGCCTCGATGCGTCTGGTGCTGATGGAGTTGCACAGGCATCCCGAAGGCCTGATGCAGCGCGACCTGGCGGAGCGGCTCGGCATCGAGGGGCCGACCCTGGTGCGCCTGCTGGAAAGACTGGAAGACAGGCAGTGGGTCGCCCGCACCTCGCCGGCCGGCGACCGGCGCCGAAAGATCGTCACCCTCACCCCCATGGCGGCCGGCCAGATCGAGACGATCGAACGTGTCGGCGACGAGGTGCGGCGGCGGGCAATGGCAGGCCTGGACCGCGCCGGCCTGGAACAGGGACTGGCGACGATGAGCCTGCTGCGGGACAACCTGGGGGGCTGACGCGTGCGCAGCCCGATGCAGGCAGCCGTCCGGACGGCGCGTCGCGCCGGCAGCCTGCGGCTGGAACCGGCGGCCACATGCACGAAGCCACAAAAGAAAAAGACGCCGGGCGGCGTCTTGTTCCATCTATATATGAGGGGCGAGCCTTGTCTGCGGCACTTACGGGAAATGGCTATGGCTGCTTCGTTCCCGACCTGACCAGGTTGACCACGCCGCAATGCGCAGGGGCCCGCCGACCGGCATTCTAGCAGCAATCGCCCCGTTCCGCCTCCTTCGCCGGGGAAAATCCCGCGCGGATTGCGAACGCTCATTCAGGCGACAGCCCGCCGCGCCAGCGGCGGCGCGGCCCGGCACCCTTCGCGCTACAGCCCGAGCTCCTGCCAGATGCGGTCGACCCGCGCCTTCACGTCCGCATCCATCACGATGGTGGTGCCCCATTCCCGGCTGGTTTCGCCCGGCCACTTGTTGGTGGCGTCGATGCCCATCTTGCTGCCCAGCCCGCTGACCGGCGACGCGAAATCCAGGTAATCGATTGGCGTGTTGTCCACCAGGGTCGTGTCGCGGGTCGGATCGACCCGGGTCGTGATGGCCCAGATCACTTCCTTCCAGTCGCGGATGTTCACGTCCTCGTCGACCACGACGATGAACTTGGTATACATGAACTGGCGCAGGAAGCTCCAGACGCCGAACATCACCCGCTTGGCATGGCCCGGATAGGACTTCTTCATCTGGACGATGGCCATGCGGTAGCTGCAGCCTTCCGGCGGCAGGTAGAAATCGGTGATCTCGGCGAACTGCTTCTGCAAGAGCGGAATGAACACTTCATTCAGCGCCACGCCCAGCACGGCCGGCTCGTCCGGCGGCTTGCCTGTATACGTGGAGTGATAGATCGGGTCGCGCCGCATCGTGATGCGGTCGATCGTGAACACCGGAAACCAGTCCTGCTCGTTGTAATAGCCGGTGTGGTCGCCGAACGGGCCTTCGAGCGCATGCTCGTAGCCGCTCGGGTGGTTCGCATCCGGGTAGATATGGCCTTCCAGCACGATCTCGGCCGAGGCCGGCACCCGCAGTTCGCTGCCGATCGCCTTGGTCAGTTCGGTCCGGCTGCCGCGCAGCAGGCCGGCGAACTGGTACTCCGAGAGGGAGTCCGGCACCGGCGTGACGGCGCCGAGGATGGTGGCCGGGTCGGCGCCCAGCGCCACCGCGATCGGATAAGGCTTGCCCGGGTTGGCCAGGCAATGCTCGCGGAAATCGAGCGCCCCGCCACGGTGGGCCAGCCAGCGCATGATGACCTTGTTGCGGCCGATCACCTGCTGGCGGTAGATGCCGAGGTTCTGCCGCTTCTTGTTCGGCCCCTTGGTGATGACCAGTCCCCAGGTGATCAGCGGCGCGGCGTCGCCCGGCCAGCAATGCTGGATCGGCAGGCGCGCGAGGTCGACGTCCTTGCCTTCCCAGACCACGTCCTGGCAGGGGGCGCCGCTCTTCTCCTTCGGCGCCATGTCCCACAGCGCCTTGACCATCGAGGTCAGACCGAGCACATCCTTGAAACCCTTGGGCGGCTCCGGCTCCTTCAGCGTGGCCAGCACCTGGCCCACGCGGCGCAGCTCGGACACATCGTCCGCCCCCATGCCGAGCGCCACCCGGCGCGGCGTGCCGAACAGGTTGCCGAGCACGGGGATCGTGTGTGCCGTCGGTTTGTGGAACAGCAAGGCAGGACCGCCTGCCCTCAGCGTACGATCACACAGCTCCGTCATTTCCAGATGGGGGGAAACGGGGATGGAAACGTGTTTGAGCTCGCCAATCGTTTCCAATTGAGCAATAAAATCCCGGAGATCGGAATATTTCATCTTTTTTTGATGTTTTCGAGGTTCGAATCTAGCGCCGAGGAGTTTCCGGCAAGTAGTTGATTCTATTGATTTTTGTTGCGGCGCAGCGGAAATTCCCAGATTCAAAAGTTATGATTCTGGATTTCTATAGTATTGACGCGATATAAACCGCCTCCTACAATGCGCCCAACTTGATGAAGTAGCCATGCCCACAGAGACGGATGGCGACCCAGACGACACTTCATCAGCTCTTGGGACACGGGGTCCCGCACGACATTCTAAAGAAAGAGTGTCTTCACGAGGCGTCAGCCTCACTCCCCGCAAAAAGAACTTGCACTGGCCGCGCCACTGCGCCGCCGCCAGCCAAAGCAAGCGCCAAGGCGTCCGACACGAGCGATCCCGCCGCGTCTGGACGATGACTGATAGTGGCATGCAACAGCACCGAGCCCGGGCGTCCAGCGTCCGGCCAGGGATTGTTTTGTGTCGATGATTCAGGAGGTTACGATGATTCATCGTTTATTCGGGGCAAGTCTTGATGTTGCCCACCGCCGGAGCGGCCGGACTGCCGCCTTCGTGAACTTCATCCGCGACACGTTCAGCGGATTCCTCACGACCATGCATCACACCGTGATGATCCTGGGTATCGCCGCCATCGCGGCCTGGGGTCTGCTGTTCGTCCGCCCGGACATCCTCGATCACCTGAAGGCGCTGTCGCCCTTCGCCGACGCGACCGAGGAAACGGTCGTCGAAGTGCCGCCGCTGACCGACCTGATGGCGGTGCCGTCCGGGGTGTTCACCCAGGCGAAGGCGTCCGGCCAGGTGGGTGCCGCCGACCCGGCAGTGCTCGATTCCAAGGCGCTCGGCAACGCGCGCCAGCAGCAGTGGGTCACCGAGTGGCTGTCCAAGCGCTACCGCGTGGCGGCCGATGCGACCAACATGCTGGTGTCGGCGACCTATCTGACGGCAGCCGAGTACAAGCTGGACCCGCTGCTGATCCTGGCGGTGATGGCCGTCGAGTCGCGCTTCAATCCGTTCGCGGAAAGCCCGGTCGGCGCCCAGGGCCTGATGCAGGTGATGTCCAAGGTGCACCATGACAAGTTCGAGGAGCTCGGCGGCGTGAAGGCGGCGCTGAACCCGGTGGCCAACATCCGCGTCGGCGCACAGATCCTCAAGGAGTACGTCCGCCGCGGCGGTTCCGTGGAAGCCGGCCTGAAGCTCTATGTCGGCGCCGCCGACCTGGAAACCGACTCCGGCTACGGCGCCCGCGTGCTGGCCGAGTACGAGCGCCTGAAGGAAGTCTCGCGCGGCAAGAAGGTGCCGGTCTATGCGACCACGGTCAGCGCGCCGGCTGCCAAGCCGCAGCGCCGCCCGGATGCCGAGACCGAGGCCGCCGCCAATGCGCCGGCGCCGGCGAAGCAGGACAAGGCGCCGGAACTGGCCTCGCTGTCCTGAGACTGACGACCGCAGATCCGGCGTGCCGAGCGTGAAAAAGCCGCACACGACGCGTGTGCGGCTTTTTTGTTGCCTGTCGGCCGGACCGCGGCAGGCTGGCCTTCACTCCCGCGGTTCCCTGTCCGACCGTGAGACCGGCGGTCCCGCCCGCGGCGACTTCCCTATCCGTTCGCGAAGAACCGGCGCAGCCGCGCCACCGCCTCCTGCAGGTTTTCCATCGAGGTCGCGTATGACAGGCGGATGTACTGGCGCGCCGTGTAGGGACCGAAATCCAGCCCCGGCACCAGCTCGACGCCCGCTTCCTCGAGCATGCGGATTGCCAGCCCGTCGGCATCGCCGTCCAGCGCCGAGCAGTCGGCATAGACGTAGAACGCGCCGTCCGGCGTCACCGGCACGCGGAAACCCAGTTCCTTCAGCGCCGGCACGATGTAGTCGCGCCGGCGCCGGAATTCCGCCTTGCGCTCCTCGTAGATCGCCAGCGATTCCGGGTGGAAGCAGCCCAGCGCCGCATGCTGGGCGATGCCCGAGGCGCAGATGAACAGGTTCTGTGCCAGTTTCTCGATGGCGGGCAGCAGTGCCGGCGGCACCACCAGCCAGCCGAGGCGCCAGCCGGTCATGCTGAAATACTTCGAGAAGCTGTTGATGACGACGATGTCGTCGCCCAGCGACAGCGCCGAGAACGGCGCCGCGTCGTAGGACAGTCCCTGGTAGATCTCGTCGACGATGGTGAAGCCGCCCTTGCCGCGCACGGTATCGACGATGCGGCGCAGCTCGTCGGGCGCGATCGAGGTGCCGGTCGGATTGGACGGCGACGCCAGCAGCACGCCGCGCGTGGCCGCGTGCCAGTTCTGGCGCACCATCTCGTCCGACAGCTGGAAGCGGTGTTCCGGGCCGGCGGGAATCATGCGGGCGCGGCCTTCGAAGGCGGCGACGAAATGACGGTTGCACGGATACGAGGGATCCGGCATCAGCACTTCGGTGTCGCGCTCGACCAGCGCGGCGCAGGCCAGCAGCAGCGCGGCCGAGGCGCCGGCGGTCACGACGATGCGCGACGGCGCGATGTCGAGTCCGTACACGGCGCGGTAATGCGCCGAGATCGCCTCCCGCAGCGCGGGGATGCCGACCGCCGCGGTGTACTGCATGCGCCCTTCGGCCATGGCGCGCGTGGCGGCCTCGATCACGCGCGGCGGCGCGGTGAAGTCGGGCTCGCCGATCCCCATGTGGATGATGCTGCGTCCCTGGCGCTCGAGTTCCGCTCCGCGCTTGGCCAGCTCCATCACGTGGAAGGGAGCGATATTGTCGAGCCGCGCGGCGAGTTGGTCGAAGTTCATGGTCGGCTCCCGGAAGAAAAAAAACGCCAGATTGTCATGCCGCGACGATGGCGGCATGCAAGCTGGCGTCCAGTCTGCGCCGGCTCACCGCGCCGGGGAAGGCGCGGCGGCAGGCGGAATCGTCAGGACGGCTTGCGCGCCGCTTCGATCTCGGTGCTGCGCACGCGGGCGGCGAACTTGTCGAGCACGCCGTTCACGTACTTGTGGCCGTCGATGCCGCCGAAGGACTTGGTCAGCTCGACCGCCTCGTTGATGACCACCTTGTACGGAATCTCGATGTGGTTCTGCAGCTCGAAGGCGCCGATCAGCAGCGCCGCATGCTCGACCGGCGACAGCTGGTCGATCGGCCGGTCGATCAGCGGCGACAGTCCTTCGCGCAGGCTGGCGGCGTCGCGGATCGCGCCGTGCAGCAGCACGTTGAAATGCTCGGCATCGGCCTTGTCGAAGCCGTGCGCCTCGCGGATGTGCGCATCGATGGCGCCGGCATCCTCGTTGTTGAGGAGCCATTGGTACAGGCCCTGCAGCGCGAATTCGCGCGCACGGTGGCGCGGCGTGCGGTTCTTGTTCGGATTGGCGTGTGCGGATTTCGTGGTCATGGTTGCTGCTTTCGCCCGGCGCGCGGCCGGGTCATGTTTGTGGTTGCGTCGGACGCCGGGCGTCGGGCGTCGGGCGTCGGACGCCTTATTCGTCGTCGCCGGCTTCGGCCAGTTCGTCGAGGGCGATCGACAGGTTGGCCATCTCGACGGCGACGCGGGCAGCATCGGCGCCCTTGATCGCCATGCGGGCTTCGGCCTGTTCGTCGTTCTCGGTGGTCAGCACGGCGTTGGCGATCGGAATGTTGAAATCGAGACCGACGCGGGTGATGCCGGCACCGGATTCGTTCGACACCAGTTCGAAATGATAGGTCTCGCCACGGATCACCGCGCCGAGTGCAATGAGGGCGTCGAACTGCTCGGTCTGCGCCATCTTCTGCAGCGCCAGCGGAATTTCCAGCGCGCCCGGCACCGTCACGTGCAGGACGTCCTGGTCCTCGACGCCGAGATGCTTGAGTTCCGCCAGGCAGGAGGCCAGAAGGCCATGGCAGACATCCTCGTTGAAGCGCGCCTGCACGATGCCGATGCGCAGTCCCTGGCCTTCCAGGTGGGGGTCATAGGTTCCGACGGTCATTGTTGTTCCTTGTTGTTCAGTGGTTTGCGCGGTCGAATGCAGCTTGCGTGTCTGGCGTTGCGCGGCGCCGCCCGGCCTGCCCCTGGCGGACCGGGCGCGATGCGCGGCGCGCGGCTTGCGCCGTGGCTTCCGCGCGCGGGCGGGATCGCCTCGCGCCGGCGCGGAACCTGGCGTCGCCGCTTACGGCCTGTCCTGGTAGCCGGTGACCTCGAGGTCGAAGCCCGTCATCGACGGCATCTTGCGCGGATTGGCCAGCAGCTTCATCTTGCCCACCTGCAGGTCGCGCAGGATCTGCGCGCCGATGCCGTAGGTGCGCAGGTCCATGCGCGACCCGCGCGGCTGCGGGCGGGCGTCCGGGTTGTCCAGGGCCTGGAACTGGGCGAACATGTCCTCGGCCGATTCTTCGCAATTGAGCAGCACGATGACGCCCCGTTCCGCGCCCTTGACCGCGCTCATCGCGGCGGCCGTGTTCCACGAGTGCGTGGTGGCGCGCGTCTCGAGCAGGTCGAGGATGGACACCGGCTGGTGCACGCGCACCAGGGTCTCGAGTTCGGGCTTCACGTCGCCGTGCACCAGCGCCAGGTGGGCGCCGCCGCTCGGCTTGTCGCGGTAGGCGATCGCGCGGAACTCGCCGTGGGCCGTGTGCATGGTGCGCTCGGCGACGCGCTCGACGATGCTCTCGTTGCGGCTGCGGTAATGGATCAGGTCGGCGATGGTGCCGATCTTCAGGTTGTGTTCCCGCGCGAATTCGATCAGGTCCGGCAGGCGCGCCATGGTGCCGTCGTCCTTCATGATTTCGCAGATCACCGATGCCGGGGTCAATCCGGCCAGCTCGGCGAGGTCGCAGCCGGCCTCGGTATGGCCGGCGCGCATCAGCACGCCCCCCTTCTGGGCCTTGAGCGGAAAGATGTGGCCGGGCTGGACGATGTCGGCCGGCTTCGCGTTCTTCGCGACGGCGACCTGGATGGTGCGCGCGCGGTCGGCGGCGGAGATGCCGGTGGTGACGCCTTCCGCGGCTTCGATCGACACGGTGAAATTGGTGCCGAACGAGGTGCCGTTGCGGGTCGCCATCATCGGCAGGTTCAGCTGCTCGCAACGCTCGGCGGTCAGGGTCAGGCAGATCAGGCCGCGGCCGTACTTGGCCATGAAGTTGATCGCTTCGGGAGTGACAAAATCGGCGGCGAGCACCAGGTCGCCTTCGTTCTCGCGGTCCTCCTCGTCGACGAGGATGACCATGCGGCCGGCCCGCATCTCGGCGACGATTTCCTGGACGGATGAAATGGACATGACGTGAATCCTTGTTAAGGCCGCCATTTTACTGGATTTGGCGGCCGACCGGCCCGGCGGCCGATGCCATCGGACAACAATGCGATGGCCCGGCGGTTCTCCCGGGCCGGCCTGCCGGCGCGGCAGGGGTCGGATTCGCAGTCAAACGCCGGTCCGGCCTGAGCGGGATTGCCGGACCGGCAACTTACAGGTGCGGCCAGGGCAGCGTGACCGTATCCCAGAAGTCGCATTGCGCCGCCGATGCGCCCGCCCCTGCCGCCGCCTGCCTGCCGATCTCGAGGAACTCGTCGGCGGCGCCGGCGACCGGCCAGGCAAGTCCGTCCACCGCGCCGGGATTGCCGTCGCGCGCCATCCGGGTCCAGTGCCCGATCATGCGGCGCTGCACGGCGAGGTCGTCCGCTGTCGGCACATAGCTGCCCTGCCAGGGGAACAGGAAGGCGTGCTCGATCGTGTGGACCGCGCCGAGCGCCTTCTGCTGCGGATCGTTCTCGAGCCTGTGCGTGAAGAGGTAGCGATAGACCGGCTGGCGCTGGGACTGCGCGAGCGCACGCGCCACGCGCCGGCTCTGGCACGTGAACAGGCCGTCCGTGGTCAGGCGCACCAGCGCGTCGCGCGGCGTCGCGTAGGACGTCGCCGGATACCGCGCCACGATGCGCGCCGCCTGCTGCTCGCCGAATACGCGGGCGACTGCCGCGGCATAGGCGCTTGCGTCGGTCACCGGTCCGACCGAGTTGACGAACTGCGTGGTTTCGTCGCTGGTGTTGCCGACGATGACGGGCATGGCGTGATGCGCGCCGCGCCGGATGGCTGCCAGCGGCTGTTCCGGGAAGACCTGGCCATCCTGGTTGGGACCGTAGAGGCGCGGGAACAGGCCGAAGGTGCCCGGCAACGCCTGCACGATATCGGCCGCCGGCCTGGCACGCAGGCAGGCGGCAGGATCCGGGGCCGTGTCGCAACCGAGCGCCTTGACCACGCGTTCGCCGCTGCCACGCTCGGCGTCGGCCAGCGTCTGGATCTCGCAGCCGGTCGGCACGGCGCTCTGCATGGCGGCCGCATGGAACAGGCCGCGCGCGGCCGGCGCCGTCATCAGGGCGCAGATGCTGCCGCCGCCGGCCGAGGTGCCGTACAGGAAGACCCGCTCCGGATCGCCGCCGAAGGCGGCAATGTTGCGGCGGATCCACCGCAGCATGGCGATCTGGTCCAGGCTGCCGTAATTGCCGGACACCCGTGCGGGATGATCGGCGCCAAGGGCGGGATGGGCAAGGAAGCCCAGCGCGCCCAGGCGCATGTTGAAGCTGACATGCACCACGCCGTGCGGGGCAAGCGCCTCGCCGTTGTAGCGCACGCCGCCGAAGCCGGGCGAACCCTGGCCCGAGAAGGCATGGTTGCCGCCACCGGTGAAGAACACCATCACCGGCAGACGGTCGCGCGCGCCTGCGGAGGCCGGGCGCCAGATGTTGAGCGTGAGGCAGTCCTCGTCGCCCACCACGGTCTTGCCGTCGAGCTGGGGGCAGACCGGACCGAAGCGCGAGCCGTCGCGCACGCCTTGCCAGGCCGGCGGTTCGGCCGGGGCGCGCCAGCGCAGGTCGCCGACCGGGGCGGCAGCATACGGAATGCCCTTGAACGCCACCGTCGCGCCCTCCGCCACGCCGCGCACCGCCCCCTGGGCGGTACAGGCGAGATCATGGCCGGCGCTGCAGGGAGGCGCCGTCGGGACGCCCTGGCAGGCGGCCAGCAGGGTCGCGGCCGTCAGCGCGGCCAGGCCGCGCACCGGCAGCAACGGCCGACGCGCGACGGCGTCGGCGAGCGCGGCAGCAACCAGGCCCTGCCTGGCGTCACCTGCGCGGACGACGCCGGCATGGCGGAACAGTGCTGCAGAACGTGGACTGTGCATCATGGGGGCTCCTCTCTCGGGCCGGACATGGCCCTTCTGATTGTTTTTCCAATGAAAATGCGTCATGGCGCCGTGCGCCGGGTTGCTGCCGGTTGCTTTGGATTGCCGCGGGACGACCGCGCCGCGCTGCGCGATCCCGCTGCTCATCCGCCAAGCGACGCCGGCGCCCTCCGCGCACGCCGCGCAGTGCAGCCAGCCGGGGCCTGCCGGCTCAGCCGCGCGCCTCGCGCGACAGCATGCGCTCGACATAGCGCGCGATCAGGTCGACCTCAAGGTTGACCGGCTGGCCGACCTGCAGGTTGCGCAGCGTGGTCACCGCAATCGTATGGGGAATCAGGTTGATCGCGAATTCGCAGCCGGCCGGCGTATCGACGACGCGGTTGACCGTGAGCGACACGCCGTTGACCACGATCGATCCTTTGTATGCGAGGTACTTGCCGAGCTCGGCCGGCGCTTCGATGACCAGTTCGTGCGATTCGCCGATGGCCTCGAACTTGCGCACCGTGCCCAGCCCATCGACATGGCCCGAGACCAGGTGGCCTCCCAGGCGGTCCGCCAGGGTCAGGGCCTTCTCGAGGTTGACCTCGTTGAGGCCGTCGAGGCCGGCGGTGCGGTTGAGGCTCTCGCGCGAGATGTCGACGGCGAAGGTGGCGGCGGTCTTCTCGACCACGGTCATGCAGGCGCCGTTGAGCGCGATCGAGTCGCCGATGGCGACATCGGCCAGCGGCAGGCCGCCCGCGTCGATGACGAGGCGCAGGCCCGCATCGTCCGCACCCAGCGGCGTGGCGGAAATGATCTTGCCGACAGCGGCGACGATTCCGGTGAACATGGGATGGATCCGATCAGTGCGTTGCCCGCGCGAAGCGGGCCAGGATGCGCAGGTCGGGGCCGACCCGCGCGACGTCGTGGAATGATAACCGATGACGCCCCTCGAGCGATGCCAGCGCGTCGAGCGCAAACATGCCCTGGGCATCGCCCAAGAGGCACGGCGCGAGGTAGAGCAGCAGTTCGTCGACGCAGCCTTCGCGGATCAGCGAGCCGTTCAGCTTGAAGCCGGCCTCGACATGCAGCTCGTTGACCTGGCGGCGGCCGATCTCGCGCAGCGCCTCGGCGAGGTCGACCTTCCCGGCCGCGTTCGGCAGCACGATGACCTCGGCGCCGGCGTCGCGCAGACGCGCTTCCTTGTCCGCGTCATGCGCCGCCGCGAAAATCCAGGTGCCGCCGCCGGCCAGCACACGGGCCGACGGGCTGATCTGCAGGCGGCTGTCGATCACGATGCGGCGCGGCTGGCGCGGCGTCTGCACGGCGCGCACATTGAGCTGCGGATCGTCCTCCAGCACGGTACCGATGCCGGTCAGGATGGCGCAGGCGCGCGCGCGCCAGCGATGGCCGTCGTCGCGCGCCTCCTGCGAGGTGATCCACTGGCTGGCGCCGTTGTGCAGCGCCGTCTTGCCGTCGAGGCTGGCGGCGGACTTCATGCGCACCCATGGCAGGCCGCGCTCCATGCGCGAGAAAAAACCGATGTTCATCTCGCGCGCCTCGTCCTCCAGCAATCCTGACGAGGTGGCGATGCCGGCGGCCTGCAGGCGGGCCAGGCCCTGCCCCGCCACCTGCGGATTGGGGTCGCGCATCGCCGCCACCACGCGGCCGACGCCGGCGGCCACCAGCGCGTCCGCGCAGGGCGGCGTGCGCCCGAAATGGCTGCAGGGTTCCAGCGTGACGTAGACGGTCGCGCCGCGCACGTCGTTGCCGCGCGCGGCGGCGTCGGCCAGCGCCATGACCTCGGCATGCGCCTGTCCTGCCGGCTGGGTGTGGCCCGCGCCGATGACGCTGCCGTCGCGCACGATGACGCAGCCGACGCGCGGATTCGGTGTCGTGATGTACAGGCCCTTTCCGGCCCACTCCAGGGCAAGCCGCATGGCTTGCAGGTCGCTGTCGATGTTCACTGTGGTCTGCCTTGCTCGATGTCCGGCGCGGTGTGCGCTTGCCGCGTGCACTTGGCGCCGTGCGATGCGGCGTGCAGCGATGGCCGGCCGTGGCGGCCCTGCGCCGCCGTGCAAGGCGCCACTTTACCACTGTGGGTCAGGCACTGGCGCAGGCGGGATCGCGCCCCGGGACACACAGGCGCGGCCGGCCGAGAAAGCCGATCCGGATGCGCCGCCGCGGTTCGTCGTCCAGGCTGAACGTCCAGGTGCCGAACTGCGGCGCACTGCCGCTGGCATGCGTGCGTGTCCTGCCGGAGGGGCCGAAGGCGACATAAGGCCGGCTGTCGTCGCTGAGCTTCGCCGTGATCCGGATACCGGCCGGCACCTCGTCGTGGCGCAGGATCACGTCGTCGCCCGGCCCGACGCTGCCGTCCCCGTCGGCATCGACCAGCACGATCCAGCCGCTGCTCCAGTCGGCGTCGCGGGACGGCACGACGTCGACCCGCGCGCCGCGCCGGATCGCCTCGGTTCGCGCAAGCAGCAGCGCGGCGTGGAAGTCGTCGGCTGCTGCAGCGACCTGAAGCTGCCGCAGCGTCGCGCGGAAATCCGGGGCGGCCGCCGCCAGCAGGACTGCCAGGATCGCCAGCGCGACCATCAGCTCGGTCAGCGTGACGCCGGTCGCGCGGCGCCAGCGCTGTGCCGGCGATGCCTCCGGAGGTGTCCTCAACGCCAGCATGCGGTCGCCGGGCCGGCTGCGGAGCGGATGCCGTTGCTGGTCAGCGCAAGCGTGCCGCATTGCGGATCCCGGAAATGCCGGTCGACGCGGTCGGTACCGGGCGTTGCGGTGACCACGACGCACTCGTCCAGGGTCGCGCCTTCACAGGCAGCGGCGGACAGTTCGTAGGCGCTCGACCCGGCCGCATTGCCCGAGTGCCAGGCAAACCGGCGCGCCTCGGCATCCTGCGACGCCGCGTCGAAGGCCACATAGCGCGCGTGGCGCGTGTAGTGGCGCTCCTGCTGCTGCATGAGCTTCAGCAGCGCGGCCTGCCCCTCCGAGCGGCGCGCGCGCACGACCGCTTCGCGATACGTCGGCACGGCGACCACGGCGAGCACGGCGACGACCGCCAGTACCGTCAGCAGCTCGATCAGGGTCATGCCTGCACCCGGCCGCGCAGGACGGCGCGATTCAGGGCTGGCGTGCGGCGGCATCGCGCAGCTCCTTCCAGTTGGCAATCTCGCGCCAGCCGAAACGGCCGGCGGGCACCGTCACGGCGCCGGCCGGGCCAGGCGGCAATGGCTTGCCGTCGATGCCGACGCCGGCCAGCGCGATCTGCCGCCGCACCATGCGCCGGCCGGTGGCATCGCGCGGACCGGCGGACGCGGGCGCCGTCTCGAACACGATCGGCGTGCCCGCGACGGCGCCGACGACCGTGACCGCGGCCGGCATTCCGTCGGCCGGCAGACCGGTCAGCACGTCGAGCGTGTACTGCCGGGCACCGGCGGCGGTACAGGCGTCGCGGCCGGGCAGCAAGGTCCCGACATGCACCCGCCCGTGCGCCACGCGCGCCGCGCTCAGGCTGCGCTCGCCGGTGGCCGCCGAGTCCGGAAAGTCGAGGTACCACCCTCGCCGGCCGCTGGCGTCGCCCGGCGTGTAGTCGTCGCCGGCGATGACGACCCGCCCGTCGGCACTGATCGTCACCTTCCGGGGCGCCAGTTCCGCGCGGCCGCCGACGCGGGTGGCGTCGGGGGTGTCGAGGATGGCATAGAAGGTCTGCGCGCCTCGCTGCGTCCGCGCCAGATCGTCCGCATCGAACAGGCGGCCGGTACCGAACAACACCAGGATGCCGCCGCCGGGCGCATGCGCGGTCCGTGGCGCGACCGTGATGGGCTGGCGCAGTCCCGACGCATCGCGGGCGACGAACAGCAACTGCGGCGCCGACAGGCGCGGCAGGCGGCGGGCTTCCGTGCTTGCCGGTGCCTGCACGTCGATGCGCCACAGGTTGCCCTGCAGGTCGCCTGCATACAGGCGGCGCACCGTGCCGTCGCCCTCCACGACCACGCCCGGCGGACCGAGTCCATTCGGCATGCCCGGTTCCCCCGGCGGGGTGAGCACCTTGAGATAGTTTTCGCCGTGCCGCCAGGGGGCATCGCGCGGCTTGTCGGGAGCCAGCAGGAACAGCGCGCCCGGCGCATCCGGGTTGTGCCGGCGGGCGCCGTCGTCGCGGTAGCCGTTGAGGCCGCCGGACACGACGACCGCATGGCGCGGCGACGGCCGTTCCCGGCTTCCGCCACGGAACGGCAGGATCAGCGGCATGCCGACCACGTTGCCGATGTCGGCGTCGTCTTCGTCGGTGAATTCCCACAGGGCCGCCCCGGCATCGACGGCGCCCGGATCGGTCACGTCGAGCGCGAAGACACCCTGGGCCCCTGCGCCGAATCCCGCGACCAGCAAGGTGCGCCAGTCAGCGCCGACCCGCGCATCGGCGACCGCGACCGGGCCGTCGACATAGGCGCGATGCCGGTAAGCCGGATCGGCCAGCCGGCCGACATGCGCCAGCAAGGCGGCCGGCAGGTAGGCGAACAGTTCGATGCCGCTGCCGGCATCGAAGGCGTGCAGCATGCCGTCGTTGGCGCCGACATAAACCACCGGGTGACGCTGGCGGTGACGCGCGCGGAACTCCGCGTATCCCGGGCCGCCGGTTCGCAGCGCAGGCGGCCCGGCATGGACGGGCAGGCTGTTGACGATGTCGCCGAGCACGCGGTCGCGCCGGCGCAACTGGCCTTGTGCCTGGCCGGCCTCGTCACCGCGATGGCCGCGCAGCCATGCGAGGCGGCGCGGCCCGAGTCCGTCGGCCGGTGCGCGCTCCGCCGGATCGCGTGCCGGGGGGCGGTCCAGCAGTTCGCGCTGAACGGCGTCCAGCGCTTCCCACGTGAACGGCGACGCCGCCAGTCCACCGGAGGGCAGCCGCCGGCCGGCGAACATGCGGCGTGCCTCCGGCCGGGGTTGCGGCGGCGAGGCGTGCTGGCCGGTCAGGATCGCGCCCGCGTCCCAGTCGGCCCGCTCGGCGACGCGGACGGTGCCATCCGCGGCGGCTGTCAGCCGGAACCGCTTCAGGCTACCCGACCAGGTTGCCGGATCGAAGCCGGGAACGTAGAGAAAGGACTCGCCGGGATCCCGCATGGCCGCCGCCGGATCGGCCGCGAGCGCGGCGGCGAGATCCGCCCGCGCCAGCGCGCCGGCCGCGCAGGGCGGCATGCCGTCGAGATCGACCTCCGGCGGCCGGTTGCGCGCCCCCGCCAGCGCATCCGCGGCGATCAGGCATGCCATCACCGGCGCAAGGGCCAGGGTCGCGCGCAAGGTTGCAACGTGCATGTCTCAATCCTCCTTACGGTAGAACGATTGCAGCACCACCTGCGTCGATGCGTGCGCGCCGAAGCCGACGGCGGTGATGCGGAAGAAATGGGTCGGGCGGTCCGCCGCCCCGCCGGCACGCCGCCAGGTCAGGAGTTCGATGACGTAGCGCGGCGGACGTGCCGCCAGGTGGCCGCCGCCGGACGGGTGATGGCGTCCGGTGAAATGACCGAGCGGCACCGCCCGCGCGGCCGGGCCGTCGTCCGAGAAATCCACCGCCAGCCACGCCGGACGCCCGCCGGCCGGCGGGCGGCACAGGCCGAAGGCATGGCCGTGGGCAGCGCTGCCGCATGCCTCGCCGGCGGCGCTGCCGGCGGCGGCAGGCGGAAAGGCGCTGTCGTCGTCCTTCGAGAACACTGCGCTGCGCGAACGGGACGGATCGGGCGATTGCTCGATGTCCAGCTCGGCATCGAGCAGTGCCGCCTCCGCCGCCATGAGGGCGACTTGGTGATCGCGGTCGTTGCGGGCCGCCCGCTCGCCCTGCAGCGCGATCCTGGCCGCGGCCGCGCCGAGCGCCAGCACGGCGCACAGCATCAGCAGGGCCACCACCAGCGCGGCACCCGCGGAAGCCCCCCCTGGCCGCCCCGCCGGTGGCGACCCGGCGGACCGGCTCGCCGGGCCCGCGCCGGGCCGGGAAAGCGCTCCCGGGCCCCGGAGACCGCCCGGGGAAGCGGCGCGCCCGGTCAAGGCCGGTCTCCCGACACCCGGTTGCGCAGCATGACCGTTTGTGCGAACACGCGGCGCAACCGGCCGCGCTCGCGGGCCGGCAAGGCATGCACGGCGACGCGGGTGCCGGCGTCCTCCGCGCCATGCGCCGCCCCGTAGGCGGCTCCGAACAGGTCGTACACCCCATCGCCATCGGTCCCCGCGCGCAACGACCGGACCAGCAGCGCGATCCGGACGGCGGCAACCCGCCTCCAGTGCGTCCGGCGCCGGAAGTCGCGGGAGCGCGCCTCGTCGGTGTCGCCGGCAAGGACGATCGTCGCATCGAGGCGATCGATCGCGGTGGCGTTGACATAGCGCTCGGGCGTGCCGTCGGCATCGAGGTCGAGCCCGTACAGCACCTGGAAGGATTCGATGCCGCCGGCGATGGCCGCGGAAGCGAAGGCGCCGCTCGCCGCCCGGTACTTGCAGCGCAGCTCCGGTTCGCCGTCGGGCCCGATGCCCACGTGAAAGATGCTCCAGCCGCGCGCGTCGGCGTTGCCAGGATGCGCGGGCACGCCGAAGCCGGCGCAATCGGTCATCGTACCGTCCCCGCCCGGCGGCGCCCCGCCCCCCGCGAAGCGCAGCGCCAGCACGTCGCTCCCCAGGCTGGCGGGCGGCAGCGGCTGGGCGATGCCGTAGCCACGTTCGGACAGCGAACGCGCATCCAGTCCGGCAATGGCCGCCGTCGCGCCGCCCGCGTCGTCGGGCGCCGATTCCGCGCCCCAGTCCTCGAATCCCGCCTGGCGCACCGCCCGCGCCACGGCCTCCAGCGCGAAGCGGCCGGTCTCGTGCAGGCGCACCGCTTCCTCGTGCTGCAGGTAGACAGCGCGGGAGGACAGCAGCAGGCCGATCGCCGCCATCGATACCAGGAGGCCGAGGCCAAGCGACACCAGCAGTTCGGCAATCGTCAGTCCCTCCTGCGGCCGGCGCTGCGTCACGGCGCCCCCTCCCCCGCACCTGCGGCAACGGCGATCACGGCGTCCGGCGCGGCATCGGCCGACGCCCCGGCATCGGCCGCGACCGCGGCCGCCTGGCGCCAGCCGATCTTCACCACCACGGGCGCGGCGGCATCGCCGCTGCAATCCCAGCGCAGGCGGCCGGCTTCCGCCGCCCACGGCGCCGCGTCGCGGCAGACCACGGCCCGTGCCGGCGGCAGCGCAGCGCGGATGCGCGCCTGCCATTCGGACAGGTCGGACGCGGCCAGTCGGGCCGGATCGCAGGCGGCCGCCGTACCGTGGCAAGATCCCGCCGCCCGCGGCGGCATCGTCGAGCGATAGTCGACGCCGAGATAGGGATTGGCGGCATCCGGCAGTGCCATCGCGCGATGATTCGCCCGCATGCGGTCGCCCAGGTCGGCCGCCAGCTCGAGCGCGATGGCGCGATGGGTGGCATCGCGGCTGGTGCGCAGCGCCGTCATCTGCAGCGCCGCGCTTCCGATCACCCCGAGGGCGAGCACCAGCAGCGAGACCATGATCTCGGGCAGCGAGAATCCTCGGACGGACGACGGCAGTTGCATGGCGGTTGGGGCCGGGCACGCGGGCGGAACGTCGGGCAGGCGTGCCGCGGGTCGCGGGGAGTCGATCAGGCCTGCAATGCTGCGCCCGCGCCGTGCATGGCGCTTGTCGAAATGTCATGGAAAGCCATGCAGGACTGCACAGCGAAGACGACGGCCGGGGAGGCCGCCCGGAAGGGAGCGCCGCGTCAGCGGCTCTTGCGTTCCTGGCCGACCTCGGCGATGGCGTCCTGGAACTCGGTGACGTCCTCGAAACTCTTGTAGACCGAGGCGAAGCGGATGTAGGCGATCTTGTCCAGGCGCTTGAGTTCGCGCATGACCAGTTCGCCGATCTGCCCCGAGACGATCTCGCGCTGCCCGCTGGACAGCAGCTTCTCCTCGATGCGGCGGATGGCGTCATCGACCGCTTCGGCGGACACCGGGCGCTTGCGCAGGGCCAGCATCAGGCTGCCGCGCAGCTTGGCGGGATCGAAATCGGAACGGCTGCCGTTCTTCTTGACCACCACCGGCATCGACAGTTCGGAGCGCTCGTAGGTGGTGAAGCGCTTGTCGCACTGCGCGCAACGGCGGCGCCGGCGGATGGCGTCGCCTTCCTCGGACACGCGGGTGTCGAGGACTTGCGTCTCGTCGTGGTGGCAGAAGGGGCAGCGCATGGTCGGGCTTCCTGTTCGGGTGGGACAGTTATATCAGAAGTGGCGGCAAAGTCCATGCCCGGTCCGCATCCGGCATGGACCTTGTTGCGCCGCGTCCCCAGGACACTCCGCGTCCAGCCCCGGCTCGACGCAGGCTGGACACGGCCGGACCCATCAGGACGCGTAGACCGGGAAGGCGTCGGTCAGGACCTTGACCTCGGCCTTGACGCGCTCGATGGTGGCCGCATCGTGCGGATTGTCGAGCACGTCGGCGATCAGGTTGCCGACCTTGGTCGCCTCGGCTTCCTTGAAGCCGCGGGTGGTCATCGCCGGGCTGCCCAGGCGGATGCCGGAGGTGACGAACGGCTTCTCGGGATCGTTCGGGATGGCGTTCTTGTTGCAGGTCATGTGGGCCGAGCCGAGGATGGCTTCGGCTTCCTTGCCGGTGATCTTCTTGGCGCGCAGGTCGACCAGCATGACGTGCGACTCGGTACGGCCCGAGACGATGCGCAGGCCGCGCGCGATCAGTGCCTTCGCCAGCGCGTCGGCGTTCCTGACCACCTGTTCCTGGTAGGCCTTGAATTCCGGCTGCAGCGCTTCCCTGAAGGCCACCGCCTTGCCGGCGATGACGTGCATCAGCGGGCCGCCCTGGATGCCCGGGAAGATCGCCGAATTGATGGCTTTCTCGTGCTCGGCCTTCATCAGGATGATGCCGCCGCGCGGGCCGCGCAGCGACTTGTGGGTGGTCGAGGTGACGAAGTCGGCGTGCGGCACCGGATTCGGATAGACGCCGGCGGCGATCAGCCCGGCGTAGTGGGCCATGTCGACCATGAAGTAGGCGCCGATGTCCTTCGCCACCTTCGCCATGCGCTCGAAATCGATGCGCAGCGAATACGCCGAGGCGCCGGCGATGATCAGCTTCGGCTTTTTCTCGTGGGCCAGTCGCTCCATCGCCTCGTAGTCGATCTCTTCCTTCTCGTTCAGGCCGTAGGACACCACGTTGAACCACTTGCCCGACATGTTCAGCGCCATGCCGTGGGTCAGGTGGCCGCCTTCGGCCAGCGACATGCCCATGATGGTGTCGCCCGGCTTGAGCATCGCGAAGAACACGCCCTGGTTGGCCTGGGAACCGGAGTTCGGCTGCACGTTGGCGGCTTCGGCGCCGAACAGCTGCTTCAGGCGGTCGATCGCCAGCTGCTCGGCGATGTCGACGTATTCGCAGCCGCCGTAATAGCGCTTGCCCGGATAGCCTTCCGCATACTTGTTGGTCAGCTGCGAGCCCTGCGCCTGCATCACGGCCGGCGACGTGTAGTTCTCGGAGGCGATCAGCTCGATGTGGTCCTGCTGGCGCTGGTTTTCCTTCTGGATGGCGGCCCAGAGGTCGGGATCGACATTGGCGAGGGTATGGTCTTTGGCAAACATGGCATGCTCCGGTCGAAGTCAAGAAATGCGTGGCGGCAGGTTCCGGCCGGAAAATGGTCACGGCGGGAACGACGTCCGGATCGGTGGGGCTGGAATGCGGAATGGGCGGCAGCCGGGAACGATCCTTCCATCTTGGCTGCCCAGGCGTACGGCTCGATTGATATCCCGCGCTCCCCGGTGGTTGCCCACCCATGCGCCGGAGGATTGGCTCCGGCCTTCTCGCCAGTCACGCGGGACGAAAATGGAAGCCGCATTGTAAGGGAAGGCTGCGAAACGGGCAACCGGCCGCCCCGCGGACCGCGCTGCCCGCGTCCCCGTGGGCGGCCGCGCCGCACGGGGGCGGCGCGATCGCGGCGCTACGGGAGCGTCATTGCGGCGTCATCTCGCGCCAGATCACCCGCTTGCCGACGAAGCCCTTGGCCTCGTCGCCGCCGTGGATCCGCTCGCGCGGCGCGGTCGGGGTCGGCGTCTCGAAGGTCACGACCACGACATGGCGGTTGCCGTCGGGCGTGTAGTAGACGTTGAAGCCGGCGACCGGCGCATCGAACCGTTGCGACACGACCTTGTCGGGTGTCGTGCCCGTCTGATAGTTGAAGTAGTTGAGCCATCCGTGTCCCGAGGGCGAGCAGGCGCTGCCGTCCGGCACGGTGCTGGGCACGATCAGCAGGCCCGAATCGAGCAGCGGGTCGACATGGTTGCGCTCCTTGGATTCGGGCAGGTCCGCATACCAGCCGCGGTGCGTCTTGCCGATGTCGATGTCGCCCGCGGTCGCGCTGCGCGTGCCGGAGCGCGAGCCGCCGACGATCGTCTGCCTGGCCATGTCGCTGCTGGTACGCGGATTGACGAGCGCCGGACCGCCGTCCTCCCTGATCGCATACACGGTCTGCACCTGATTGTCGCCAAGGTCGGACGCCTCGAGATACTTGCCGGTGGCGATGAACACCGTCTTCCTGCCGTTGACGTTGCCCAGCTCGGGACGCGAGGTCACCGGCTGCGGGCGTCCGGCGGGGTCGCGCAGCTCGGCGAACTTGGTGGCGCTGCCGGCGTTGATGTCGAAGCGCCAGACGTTTCCCGCCAGGTCGCCTGCGTAGGCAGCGACCGAGGTGTTGTTGCGCATCGGATCGTCCAGCCAGTTGCCCAGGCGGCCCAACCCGCTTGGCGAGGTGCCGTCGCCCGCGCCGGTGGAGATGCTGCCGAGCAGGTTGCCGCTCATCGGGTCGAGGATGAACAGGCGGCCGACGCCATCGCCCGGATCGACATTGTTGTAGCCGGACGTCACCAGCACCACCCAGGTGCCATCGGCTTTCTTGGTGAACACCGGCGGTGCGAAGGTGTAGCCGAGGTTCTTCAGCACCGGGTTGCTGGTGCGCAGGGCATCGATTTCCCACAGCAGCTGCGGCGCGGCCGGATTGGTCACGTCGAGCGCATAGTAGCCGCGCCCGCCGCCATTGAGGCCCGCCACCAGGATCGTGCGCCAGCTGCCGCCGGCGAAGACATCGCCGACCACCGGACTGCCGTTGACGAAGTTGGCGTGGCGCGAGGCGTAGTTCCGGTCGGCCAGCTGCCACAGCCGGGGGATGACCATGCTCGGCACGTAGGCCCACATCTCCACGCCGGTCGTTGCATTGAAGGCATGCAGCATGCCGTCGTTGGCACCGATGAACACCGCGCGCGTGCGTCCCGCCTGGCTGGAGGCGAACGCGGCGTAACCGGAATCGAGATACTCGAAGGCGGGGCGGCCGACGAAGGCCGGACGCGACTCGGTCGGATCGCCCATGGTGGCCTCGCGGTAGCGGAACACGCGGTTGTCGTTGCCGTGGGTGACGTTGCTGCTGCGGTCCTCGTAGCCGGTCTGGCCGCGCAGGTAGTCGATCAGGTTGGCGCCGCTGGCCACCGCCTGCTGCTTCGGGTCGAGTTGGCTCCATTGACTCAGCCTGCCGCCCAGGAAGGATGCCTCGAAATTGCCGCCGAGCCCGGCCGCCTTCACGTTGCTCCAGTTGAACGGCACCAGCCGGCCGTCGCCATTCATCAGGATGGTCCGCTTGTCGCTATGGCGCCCGACCAGCTCGGTCATCGTGCCTTTGCGGGCGATCGTCATGCGCGAGCGGCACATGCCGTTCACCGCTTCCTGCGTCGCCGACGGCGCGCAGGTGTCCTTGTCGGTGATCGGACGCACGCACCAGGTGTAGCTGCCGCTGTCGCTTTCCTCGCTGACGACCCGTCCCGGCGAGGGGCAGGATTCTCCGTAGACGTTCTCGACCGACCAGATCGCCGACCGGTTGACTTCGCCGGTGCCAAGGTCGATCGAGCGCGCTTCCAGGTTGCCGGTCCACTTGACCGAGGTATAGCTGGCCACGTAGGCGAAGTTGTCGCCGGCCACCGGATTGAGCGTGCTGGTGGCGGCGGCCGAACCGGCCCCGACCTTGGCGCCGATCTCGGTCAGCGCCGTGCTCAGGCTGCCGGCGAGCGACGTGGGATCCTTGGTGCTGAAATAGGTGCCGTTGCCGTTGACGGCGGCGTGCCAGAGGTCGTCCACCGCGGACTCGGTGTCGGCGACCGGCACCGGCCAGTTCGGGTTGCTGCCCGTCCCGTGCGTGATGTTGTAGAAGTCGGAACCGGGCAAGGCATTCTTGTAGTCGCTGCTGTAGCCGAGCACGCCGTTCACCCCCAGCCCCAGCGTGAAGGTCGACATGCGCTGGCGCGCGAAGCGGCCGGCATCGTCGGCGCCGTCCGCCTCGCCGCAGACATCGGTGCCCAGCGCGCCGGTACAGTTGCCGAGCGCGGCGGTGCGCAGGTCGTTGTCGTGGTAGTACTTGGCCACATCGGCCAGCGTGTTGGCAGTGGCCGTCGGCCCCTCGTACATCGGCCGCGTGCCGGCGTCGCCGTCGAGGTTGCCGACCGGCGCATCGCCGCGGATGTTGAGGATGTCCTTGTCGCGGTCGCCATTCCAGAAGCCGTCGGTGGTCAGCAGCGCGAAATTCTGCTGGCAGGCGTGTTCGACCGGGTCGTCCGCGATCTTTGCGTAGCTCTTGCTGCGGCTGTCGTACAGGCCGTCCGGGCGCATCCCTGCGTACAACCGTCCGACCCGGGCCAGCGCGGAGCGCAGCGGCGTGCCGCCGGTCGGCTTCGCATTGAACAGCGTCGCATACCATTCTTCCTTGGCCTGGCCGCGGCCGCCGGTGAAGGGCTGGATCTTGCGGTAGCTGCCGCCGTAGATGTCGATGAAGCCGATCCGGTAGCGCTCGTCGATCGAGCGGAAGGCCTGGCTGACCGCCGTCTTCATCGTCTGCATGCGGGTGCGGTAGTAGGTCCACCAGTTCGCGAAATTGCCGATCTCCTCGGCATAGCTGCAGGCATTGGCCAGCGAGGTGCAGTCGGTGCGCGACGGCGCACGCGGATAGGTCGCGCCGGGCACGATGTCGATGCGGCGGAACTGCCCCGGCACGGCGGCGATGTAGCCGGAGAAATTCTGCCAGGAGACGATCAGGTTGCCGTAGTCGATCCCGACCGCGACCGCCCAGCGGACGTCTCCCGCCTCGAAGGGCGCCGAGACCGTGACGTACCAGGAGCCGCCGCCGGAGGAACGGACCGTCGCCGAAAAGCCTGCCGTCGTGCAATTGCCGGTGGCGGCCGCGGTGCAGGCGTTGATCGATGCGGCGATCTCGTTGGCGAGCGCTTCCGGGTCGCCGCCGCGCTGCACGGGGCGGCTCATCAGCTGCCGGCCGCTGCCGGCATCCACGCTGCGCACGACGGTGTCGCCGCGGCTGGCGTACCAGGAGGACGATGCCGCCTTGTAGACCGTCAGCACGCCCGCGGCGGCGCGCGCCTTGGTGGGATAGCGCGGATGCGTGAACTGGTTCGCGCCGCTGGCCACGCGGGCGGCCTGGCAATTCGTCAGCGTGGCATCCTTGCACCAGCGGATCCGGGCCGGATGCACGAACTTGCCGGTCGGGCGGTCGACGCAATTGGTCAGGTCGGGAGAATCGCAGAACTCCCCTGCCGTCACCAGGTAGTAATGCGGCCCGAATGCGCGCGACTCGATGCGCGGTTCGGCGACGCTGCCGGTCGCCACCTTGCCGGTGTGCTTGGCCTGGGTCTCGTGCGGCACGACGTAGTCCTTGCCGGCGACGCGCCCCGGCAGCAGGTAGTTGTCGTTGCGCAGGCAGTCCTGCCGGGTGGCGTCGGTGCACCACTCGAGATCGGGAAGCGTGTTGACCAGGTTGGTGGCGGACTGCGACTGGATGCCGTAGGCGTCGTCCTTGACCGCGGTCACCTTCGAGGCGGCCTGGTCCTCCCACGGACTGCCGTCGGCGTTCACGGGCGGCGAGTAACGGATCGCAGGGTTGTAGTACACGCCGTTGATGTCGGGGCTCTTGAACAGCGGATGGCCCGCGCACAGGGCGGAATAGTCGCCTGGGCCGGCCTTGCAGACCCGCGTGAGCCCGACCCAGTCCGGCATGTAGTCGAAATCCATGCTGCCGGAGGTGTCGAGGATGAACATCAGGTTGGGTTTGACGTCGGCCGCCGCGGCGCTGGCCAGCGGCGCATTGGCCAGCCGCACCAGGCCCGCGGATGCGCCGCCGTGCGCGACGACCGCCGCAGCCGCGGCGAGCCCCGTCAGCAGGTGGCGCACGATGGAAGCGCGGATGATCGGTCTCATGTCTGTCTCCTAGTACACGATGGCCTGGGCATAGGTCACCGTGTTGCGCGGTCCCTCCACCCTGACCGTGATGCGGTTGAGCGCGTGCAGTCCGCCCTTGGCGGGGCGCAGGTCGCCGTTGTGCGAATCCTTGTCGCTGTCGCGGTCGCTGAACTGGCAGTTCGACCTGGACAGCACCTGCCCCGGCACGCGGCACATGCGCTGGATCACGTAGCGGATGGTGTTGCCGCTGCTGTCGGTGCCCACCAGCCTGCTGCGCTTGTCGGTCCAGGTGTCTTCGTCCGTCAGGAAAGCCATGTCGCCGGCCACGTCGGTGGCGATCGACGTGTAATAGCCCTGCGCCGCCTGGTCGGTATTGAACGGATGCGCGGCGTCCTTGAACGGATCGCTGGCGGCATGCGCGACGCTGGTGGCGCGCATCCATGCAATGGCGCGCTCCATGCCGGCGTCGGCGGAGGCGCTCGCCGCCTGCTTGTAGGCGAGATTGCCGGCGATGATGGTCGAGGTGTCGACCGCGCGGACCAGGGCAGCGGCCGCGATCATGATGGTCACCAGGGCGATCAGGGCGACGATCAGCACCGCGCCGCGCTGGCGTGCCGCCTGGGTGGCAGTCGGGCTCATGCCGCCGCTCCCGCCGCCCAGATCATGTTCCGCAGCGGCACGGTCACCTCGAAGGCGCGGTAGCGGAAATGCCGCCAGTCCGCGCGTTCCTTGTTGTCCGGCGTCCGGGACAGGTCGATCGCCGGCGCCGGCGCGTCGTCGTGCGCATCGTCCCAGGCGCACGGACCCTTGCTGACAGTCTTGCGGGTGGTGGTGCAGGCGTTGCTGACGGTGTCCTTCTGCCATTGTCCGTCGCGCGCGACGACCGCGATCCGCACCGCGCGGATGCGCATGCGGTCCGCCATCGTGATGTCCTTGCCCCAGCGGCCGGTCGCATCCACCCAGGCGGTGACCCGCGACGACAGCGCATCGTCGGCGATGCCGTAACGCGCCTGCAGGTTGGCGACGCCGCTCGCGCGCGGTGTCGGCGCAGCGCCGTTGACCGATTCGGTCAGCGTATAGTCGGGCGCGACGGCGAACACGCTTTCCGTCCAGCGCCGGTTCGGGCTGGCGGCCTTGCCCCAGGCGCCGATGCAGGCCATCGTCGCGCCGTTGGAGAACCCGCTGGCGGACGCGAGCACGAGGCGGGATGGCGAACCGCCCGGCATGTCGTCGATGACGGTGAGCGCGCAGCTGCCGTTGCGCGCCATGAAGGCAAGATCGCCCTTCTCGCAGCCGAGATGGTTGGTCACGTCGACCTCGTTGCCCGAGACATTGACCACCTGCAGCGGCACGCCGCCGAGCGACGGCGCCCCGGCGCGCACGACCACGGCATCGGGGAGGCCATCGCCGCCGTCGCGGATCTCCACGGGAAAGAGGTCGATCTCGGAAGACTTGCCGCCGTGCGCAACGGTGAAGCGCAGGGACGGGCAGCTGTGCGGCGGATTCTTGCTGCCGAACAGCGGCAGCCCGTAGCCGGCTGCCTGCAGCTGCCGCTGCAGCATGTAGATGGCGATGGCGCCATTGGTCTGGGCATCGGCGCTGCCGGTGGCAACGCGCTTCTGGCGGTCGAAGCCGACCACCACCTGCACGACCACCAGCATCGTGACCAGGCCGATCGCCATGCCCACCAGCAGTTCGGCAAGCCCGAATCCGGGGGCCGGCCGGGTCGGAAATCCACGGGACGGAACGCACCGCATCACGATGCCCCTCCGCCCACCACGTGTCCGACCATGGTCAGGCTGCGCGTCTCGTCCTGGCCCGGGTGGCGCCAGGTGACGGTCACGCGGAAGCAGGTGTCGACCCGGACGCAGGTCGGATCGTCCTCCGCCGCGCGTACCGTCGTGCGGCGCCCGTTCGGCAGGCCGGTCTCGGTCGAGATGTCGGTGTCCTTCTCGGCGTAGGTGGCCAGGTTGTCCTGGTTGAGCCACATCGTTGCGAAGCGCTGCTGGGCCACGTGGGTCGCCTCGACCCGGTAGCGCGCCTCGGTGCCGTTGCGCAGCATCGACGCCTGCAGCCCGACCACGCCGAGAATCCCGATCGAAAAGATCAGGATCGCGATGAGGATTTCGAGCAGCACGATGCCGCGCTGCGACGTCGTGGCGGCCGCTGGCCGATGGAAGGATGGTGTACGCATGAAGTGCTCCTCGGGCGCGGGATCAGGCGGGACAGGCACGCGGGTCGGCGCCGTCGCGGATGCCCGGCTCGCAGGTGCGCACGCCGCCGCCCAGCTCGATGACGACCCGTACCGGGCGGATGTCGACGTCGCCCGCGGCCGGGGCGATATCGATGGCGGCGTGCGTCGCCCCCTCCGGCAGCGCCGGCAATGCCATGCGGCCGAAGGCATCGAACACCACCGCGGTGCCGATGCCGATCGTCGAGCTGATCGACAGGCCGCCCGAGCGGGCTTCCACCGTCCGGCCGCTGTCGAGGATTTCCGGGCAGGCCTCGTCGGCACCTGTGCACACGGTCCAGGCATGGTTGCCCGCCAACAGGAAACGCACGCGCGCATTGCGCTTGATCGCCTCGGCGCGCGCCGCCTGCAGCCCCTGCACGACCGAGCCGGCCGCCGCGCGGATCTGCGTGTTGGCGCCCCAGGAGCGATAGCCGGGCGCAGCCATGGCCAGCAGGATCGCGAGGATCGCCAGCGCGGTCATCAGCTCCACCAGGGTGAAGCCGCCCGCAGGACGGCGCGCGACAAGGCGGCTGGCTGCGCGCGTCAGCATGTCTCGCCCTTTTTCACGATCCAGCAGCGCGCATCGGCGGTGCCGGGGACGGACGAGGTGCGTTCGTTGCGCTCGTTGATGGTGTACACGTAGTCCTTCATTCCCTGCTGCTCCTTGCCGGTGGCCTTCAGCAGGTAGCCGTTGGCGGCGACTCCGGAGCAGTCGTAGGTGAAGTAGCGAGACTCGACCAGCCGGGCATGGTCGCTGCGCGTGCAGTCGGCCTGGAGGTAGCCGGCATAGGTGCGGTTGTCCTGCTGCCACTGTTCGAGCTTGACGCGCAGCTCGGACAGGCCGGCGGTCGCCTCCTGGACGCGGCCGCGCCTGACGTAATCCGAGTAGTTGGGAATCGCGATCGCCGACAGGATGGCGACGATCGCCACCACCGCCATCAGTTCGATCAGCGTGACGCCACGCTGATTGGATGCTCGTGTCATGCCGGTCCTCCTCCGGTGGGTTGCCTCCCGGCCCGCCGCACCCTGTCGGGCCGGCCGGGCGGCAGGCGTTCTGTTAAGATCCTCCGTCGCCGCTGGCGGGCCGGCGGCGCTGTCCTCTGGCCTAGGATGTGGCGCGATCTTAGGAACGGGCCGCCGCGCAGTGGTTGCTGCGCCGACGAGCGCAGGGAAACCCTCGACGAATGGCGGGGTGTTATGCACGCTTCCGCATGAGGATTTCCTTCGCGCCCCCCGGGGCGGCATCTGCATCGCAGCGTGCGGCTGCCACCGCATGCCGCGTGGCGGGAAGCACGCCGGGCGAACCCGTGCGGCACGGGGCGTAAAATACATGCCGTCCGGCAATCCGGATCACGACATCGAAGGATGGAAAGATGCTTGCACTGATCACCGGCGCGACTGCCGGTTTTGGCGCGGAGATGGCGCGCAAATTTGCACAGAACGGCTATCGCGTGATTGCCGCCGGACGCCGGCGCGACCGCCTCGACGCGCTCGCGGCGGAGCTCGGCGCCGCGTTGTTGCCGGTGACGCTGGACGTGACCGACAAGGCGTCGATCAATGCCGCCCTGGCCGGACTCCCGGACGGCTGGCGCGAGATCGACGTGCTGGTCAACAATGCCGGCCTGGCGCTGGGCATCGAGCCGGCCCACAAGGCCCTGCTGGAGGACTGGGAAACCATGATCGCGACCAATTGCCTCGGCCTGGTGACGATCACCCGCGCGATCCTGCCGGGCATGGTCGAGCGCGGCCGCGGCACCGTGATCAACATCGGCTCGGTGGCCGGCGAGTACCCCTACCCCGGCGGCAATGTCTACGGCGCCACCAAGGCCTTCGTCGACCAGTTCACGCTGAACCTGCGTGCCGACCTGGTCGGCACCGGCGTGCGTGCCACCAATATCGCGCCGGGCCTGTGCGGCGGCACCGAATTCTCCAAGGTCCGCTTCCACGGCGACGAGGCGGCCGCGGCCAAGGTCTATGAAGGCACCGTGCCGCTCACGGCGGCGGACGTGGCGGAAACCGCCTTCTGGATCGCGTCCCAGCCACCCCACGTCAACATCAACTACATCGAGCTCATGCCCACCTGCCAGGGCTTCTCGGCCTTCAACGTCAAGCGAACCTGAAACCGGGCGGATGCGGCAGCCGCTTTCCCGCGGCCGCCCCGCCCCTGCCATCCATGTCCCACAGCGATTTTTCCTGGACCATCCGGGTGTACTACGAGGACACCGACGCCGGCGGCGTGGTGTTCTATGCCAATTACCTGAAATTCTTCGAGCGCGCCCGGACCGAATGGCTGCGCGCGGCCGGCGTCGGCCAGCAGCAGCTGGCCGCGCAGGACCGTGCCATGTTCGTGGTCAAGGGCACCGCGGTCGATTACCATGCCCCGGCACGCCTGGACGACCGGCTGAAACTGACGGTCGTCATCGAGAAGCTGGGCCGCGCCTCCGTGCAATTCCTGCAAGAAGCCTGGCGCCTGGACGAAGGAGAACCGCAACTCCTGGCCACCGGCAGGATCAAGGTAGGTTGCGTCGATACCGCCTCGTTCCGGCCGCGCCCCATTCCGGAGCATGTGCTCCGGGCGATCGGCGCCTGATGCAGGCAAGTCCACCGGGCTGCGGTTCTTGAGGGAACGCAGGCCGGAATCCCCGGATCCGGCTACACTTCCGCCTGGAAATTAATCGTTACAAAAAGTTCGATTCGCGCAGGAAACATCCTGTTGCGAATACAATGGCCGGCAACTTTTCACCTGGTATTGCATATCCATCCATGACCGTCTCCCACGATCTTTCCTTCCTGTCGCTGATTGCCAATGCCTCCCTGCTGGTGCAGCTGGTGATGGCCCTGCTGGTGCTGGTCTCGGTCATCAGCTGGACCTACATCTTCCACAAGATGTTCGCGGTGAGGACGGCCAAGAAGCAGACGGAGACCTTCGAGCGCGCCTTCTGGTCCGGCGGCAACCTGAACGCCCTGTTCGAGGCCGCCGCCAACAAGCGCCGCCAGCGCTCCGACAAGACCGGCGCGCTGGAGCGCATCTTCGAGGCCGGCATGAACGAATACGCCAAGGTGCGCGCCTCGCAGCAGCAGCGCGGCGGCAGCGATCCGGGTGCGATGATCGACGGCGCCCGCCGCGCCATGCGCGCTGCCTACCAGCGCGAGATGGATGCGCTCGAGGCCCACCTGTCCTTCCTGGCGTCGGTCGGCTCGGTCTCGCCCTATGTCGGCCTGCTGGGCACCGTGTGGGGCATCATGAACGCCTTCCGCGGCCTGTCCAACGTGCAGCAGGCGACGCTGGCCTCGGTGGCGCCCGGCATCGCCGAGGCGCTGATCGCCACCGCGATCGGCCTGTTCGCGGCGATCCCGGCGGTGGTGGCCTACAACCGCTACTCCCACGACATCGACCGCCTGGCGATCCGCTTCGAGACCTTCATCGAGGAATTCACCAACATCCTGCAGCGTCAGGGCCACTGAGGACACCTGCCATGGCAAGCTCGATGCGCGGCGGTCGCGGCCGCAAGTTCAAGTCGGAGATCAACGTCGTTCCCTACATCGACGTGATGCTGGTGCTGCTGATCATCTTCATGGTGGCCGCGCCCCTGACCAATCCGGGCGTGATCAACCTGCCGACCGCCGAGAAATCCGCCTTGCCGCCGACCGAATACATCCAGATCACGCTGCAGCCGAACGCGGCGGCGACGATCGGTGTCAATGGTGCGAAGTCCGGCGCCGGCCGCGCCGAGACGGCCTCCAACCGCGCCGCCCTGATGCAGAAGCTGCGCGCGCTGCACGAGAAGCAGCCGGAGCTGCCGGTGATGATCTCCGGCGACAAGGACATCAGGTACGACGAGGTGATCACCGTGATCTCCGAGGCGAAGAAGATGGGCATCCAGCGCGTGGGACTGGCGACCAAGCAGTGACATCGATGACGCATTCCCCGTACCACGTTCCGAGGCAGCCCGGCGCCGGCGCCGCGATCGCGCTGGCGGCCGCGGTGCACCTGGCGCTGTTCGGCTTCCTGTGGGTCGGCGTGCGCTGGCAGAGCGCCACGCCGCTGGCCGTCGAGGCGGAGGTGTGGAGCCCGGTGATCGAGGAAGCCGCGCCGGTGGCGCCGCCTCAGCCGGAGCCCGAACCGCAGCCGCAGGCGCAGGAACCGCCGAAGCCGGTCGAGGAACCGAAGATCGAGAGGCCCGACATCGCCCTCGAGCAGGAGAGGAAGCGGCGCGAGGAACAACGGAAGCGCGAGGAGCTTGCCGAACAGGAGCGCCTGAAGAAGGAAGCCGAGCTGGCGAAGAAGAAAGAGGAAGAGAAGAAGCGCAAGGAAAAGGAACTGGCCGAGAAGCGCGAACAGGAGCGCATGGCGAAGATCCGCGAGGAAGAGCTGCGCCGCATGACCGCCCAGGCCGGCACCGGCGGCACCGGCACGGCCGCCGCCAGCCAGGGTCCGCGCGGCAATCCGGAATACCTCGCCCGTGTCGGCGCCAAGATTAAATCGAACACAGTGTTCGTCGCAGCCGATAGTCTTTCCGGCAATCCTGCGGTGGAATATGCGGTCGAATTGCTGCCGGACGGCTCGATCCGCCGCCCGATCCGCAAGCTGCGCTCGTCCGGCGTGCCTGGCTTCGACGAAGCGGTGCTCAATGCGATCGAGAAATCGCAGCCCTTCCCACCCGACCCGAAGACCGGCCGGGTGCCCAACGGATTCAACATCGTACACAGACCGAAGGACCAGTGACCCATGAAGAAACGCCACTTCCTGCGCAGCATCGCCCTCCTCGGCCTGGCCGGCGCCATCGGCGTGCCGGCGGCCCATGCGCAGCTGCGCGTCGAGATCTCCGGCGTCGGCGCGACCCAGATCCCGGTCGCCATCGCCGCCTTCGCCGACGAAGGGATCTCGCCGGTACAGGTCAGCGCCATCGTCAAGGCCGACCTGACCCGCAGCGGCTATTTCCGCATCATCGAGACCGGCAGCGCGATCTCCGAGACGGCGCCGGTCAATTACGCGGAATGGAAATCGCGCGGCGCCGACGCGCTGGCGGTCGGCAGCGTGCAGCGCCTGGCCGATGGCCGCCTCGACGTGCGCTACAAGCTGTACGACACGGTCAAGGGCACGCAACTGTCGTCGATGCCGCTGGCAGTGGCGCCGGCGTCGGCGCGCCTGGCCGGCCACAAGATCGCCGACGACATCTATGAAAAGCTGACCGGCATCCGCGGCGTGTTCTCGACCCGCATCGCCTATGTCACCAAGTCGGGCCGCGAGTACCGTCTCGAGATCGCCGATGCCGACGGCGAAGGCACCCAGATCGCGCTGCGCTCGAACGAGCCGATCATCTCGCCGGCCTGGTCGCCCGACGGCACCAAGGTGGCCTATGTCTCCTTCGAGAACAAGAAGCCGATCGTCTACGTGCAGAATCTGGTCACCACCCAGCGCACCGTCGTCGCCAACTTCAAGGGCAGCAACTCGGCGCCGAACTGGTCCCCCGACGGCACGAAGCTGGCCGTGGCGCTCTCGCGCGAGGGCCTCACGCAGATCTTCATCGTCAATGCCGACGGCAGCGGCGCGCGCCGCCTGACCACCAGCGATTCGATCGATACCGAGCCGCAGTTCGCGCCCGATGGCCAGACGATCTATTTCACCAGCGACCGCAGCGGCGGCCCGCAGATCTACCGCATCAACGTCAACGGCGGCACGCCGCAGCGCGTGACCTTCAACGGCAGCTACAACATCAGTCCGCGCATCTCTCCCGACGGCAAGACGCTGGCCTACATCTCGCGCCGCGACGGCAAGTTCCAGCTCTACACGCTGGACCTGGCGACCAGCCAGGAGCTGCGCCTGTCGGACACCACCAAGGACGAATCCCCCAGCTTCGCGCCGAACGGCCGCTACATCATGTACGCCACCGAGACCGGCCGCCGCGGCACGCTCGCCGTGGTCTCCACCGACGGGCGCGCGCGCGCCGTGCTGGCCATGCAGGCCGGCGACGTGCGCGAACCCACCTGGGGCCCGTTTATGAAATAATGCCTCACGGCTCAAAGCAGCAAGCAACCTCCCCAAGCACACATTACAAGGAGAATCCCATGCGTTCCCTCTCTCTCGCCCTCGTCGTTTCCAGTGCCGTCCTGCTCGCCGCCTGCTCTTCGGTCAAGCTCGATGAAAAGCCGCAGGTCGTGGAAAAGCCGGCGACGCCGGTGACACAGCAACCGGATTCCCGCACCGTCCAGACGGTCAACACCCAGTCGGTCGATCCGCTCAACGATCCGAAGGGCGAACTGGCCAAGCGCAGCGTCTACTTCGACTACGACAGCTATGTCGTGAAGGACGAGTTCAAGGGCCTGGTCGCCGCCCACGGCAAGTATCTGACCGCCAACAAGGGTCGCAAGATCGTCATCCAGGGCAACACCGACGAGCGCGGCGGCAGCGAGTACAACCTGGCGCTCGGCCAGAAGCGCGCCGAAGCCGTGCGCAAGTCCCTGTCCGTCCTCGGCGTGCCGGAAGCCCAGATGGAAGCCGTTTCCTTCGGCAAGGAAAAGCCGAAAGCCCTCGGCCACGATGAAGCCTCCTGGGCCGAGAACCGCCGCGCAGACATCGTCTACCAGTGACCATGACCTCCACACTCCGATCGAAGATCGCTGCGGCCTTCACGGCCGCATTTTGTTTGGCCCCGCTGGCCTCGCACGCGGGACTGCTCGAGGATGACGAGGCCCGCAAGGCCATCCTCGACCTGCGCAACCGTGTCGAAATGCTGGCGCGCGATCTCAACGCCCGCATCGACAACAAGGCCGACAAGACCGGCGCGCTCGACCTGAACTCGCAGAACGAGAACCTGCGCCAGGAGATCGCCCGCCTGCGCGGCCAGGTCGAGGTGCTGGCCAATGAACTGGCCAATGCCCAGCAGCGCCAGAAGGATTTCTACACCGACCTCGATGCGCGCCTGCGCAAGCTCGAGCCCCAGGCCGCCACCATCGACGGCCGCGAGGCGCTGGTGCAGCCCGGCGAGCAGAGCGCCTACGACGCCGCCCTGGCCCAGTTCAAGGCCGGCGACTACAAGGGCGCGGCGGCGGCGTTCAACGAGTTCATCCGCCGCTTTCCGCAGTCGGGCTACGCCGCCTCGGCGCAGTACTGGATCGGCAACAGCCACTACGCGCTGCGCGACTACCGCAACGCGATCGCCGCCCAGCAGGCCGTGGTGCGCAACTATCCGGACAGCACCAAGGTGCCGGATGCGCTGCTCAACATCGCCAGCTGCCAGGTCGAGCTGAAGGACCGCGCCGCGGCCCGCAAGACGCTCGACAGCGTGATCGCCAGGTACCCCGGCACGCAGGCGGCCGAAACCGCCAGGGAACGTCTCGCGACGCTGAAGTAAATGGAAGAGATCAACGTCCCGGCGCTGGCGAACCAGGTCGTCTGGCTGGCGTTCGCGCTGGGCGCCGTGTTCGGCGCGGTGGCCCAGCGCACCCATTTCTGCACCATGGGCGCGGTGGCCGACATCGTCAACATGGGCGCCTGGAACCGCATGCGGCAGTGGCTGCTGGCGATCGCGGTGGCCATCCTCGGCACCAGCCTGCTCGGCTACGCGGGCGCGATCGACCTGTCGAAAGCGCTCTACACGGGTGCCCGGCTGAACTGGCTGTCGCACATCGTCGGCGGTGCGCTGTTCGGGATCGGCATGGTGCTGGCCAGCGGTTGCGGCGGCAAGACGCTGGTGCGCATCGGCGGCGGCAACCTGAAATCGCTGGTGGTGTTCGCGGTGCTGGGCCTGTCGGCGCTGATGACGCTCAAGGGCATCCTGGCGGTGCCGCGCGCCAACGTGCTCGATGCGGTGTCGGTCACGCTGCCGACCGGACAGGACCTCCCTTCCCTGCTCTCCCCGTACGTGGGATCGAAACCGATCCTGCAACTGGTGCTCGGCACCGGTGCCTTCCTGCTGCTGGCGATCTTCGTGTTCGCCAGCCGCGCGTTCCGGTCCGCGGAAAACATCGTCGCCGGCGCCGCCGTCGGCCTCGTGATCGTGGCGGCCTGGTACGTGTCGGGCCACATCGGCCATGTGGCCGAGGATCCGGAAACGCTGCAGGAACTGTTCGTGGCGACCAATTCGGGACGCATGGAAGCGTTCAGCTTCGTCGCGCCCTACGCCTACACGCTGGACCTGCTGACGATGTGGACCGACGTGAGCAAGAAGGTCAGCTTCGGCGTGGCGGCGGCGCTCGGCGTGATCGCCGGCTCGTTCGCGGCCGCCGTGCTCACCCGCAGCTTCCGCTGGGAGGGCTTCGGCAACGTCGAGGACACGGCCAACCATGTCGTCGGCGGCATCCTGATGGGCTTCGGCGGCGTGACCGCCATGGGCTGCACCATCGGCCAGGGCGTGAGCGGCCTGTCGACGCTGGCGGTGGGCGCCATGATCACGTTCGCATCGATCGTGGCGGGCGCCGTGACGGCGCTGAAATACCAGACATGGCGCATGGAGCGCATGCTGTAGAACCGGTACGGGGAAAAACTTTCCCCGTACCATTTGACAGAAGCGCCATCCCTCCTTATAATAGCTGTCTTTCGGGTCGTTAGCTCAGTCGGTAGAGCAGCGGACTTTTAATCCGTTGGTCGCGTGTTCGAGTCACGCACGACCCACCAGAAATACGAAAGCCCAGACGCAAGTCTGGGCTTTTTCGTTTTGCATCTACCGCCATGCCGATCGATCATGGGTCGCGCATGCCGTCTCGCGGACCTGCATCGGCCTCGCGCCATTCTTCTCCCCTCTGCCGCACTCCTCCGTCCGCGCGCGCTGCTTTGCCGCCCGGAACATTCACCCGCCGCATCGGTCTAGTAGCCATTCCCTCCGCACGAGAAAGCCCCGCCATGCCCTTTGCACAAGTCGACGTCGACGAACTGAATGCCCTGCGTGCCCTCGAACAGGCCGTGCGCGATTGCGGGCTGCCGGGCATGATGGTCTCGGGCCAGCCTCAGCTGGACCGCCTGGCGGCGGCGCTGCGTGCGATCGAGGAGGCGCGCCGCAAGGCGCATGCGACCGCGGCACCCTGAAGTCCACCCTCCAGAATGAAACGGCGGCCATCGGGCCGCCGTCATCGTCCATGGTGCGCGCCCGTGGCGCGCGTCACAGGTTCGCTTCGGAGACGATCTTCCACCGTCCGCCCTCGCGGGCCCAGTACTGGCGCTTCTTGATCGTGCTCTTCCAGTTCGGCGCCGTCGCTTCCTCGGTGAAGGTCGACACCAGCAGGTCGTCGCGCCCCGGATAGTAGAACATCGCCACGTCGCGCACCGCGACATGGAAGTTGCGGATGCCGCGGAACGGCTTCTGCTGGCGGGTCACCCAGGTCATCAGGTCGTCGCCGCGCTCGGACTTGAAGCGCGCCGAGTAGTTGTCGAGCACGTCCGACAATTCCTGGCGCTGCACATCGTCGCGCCATTCATCGATAAGCTTGAGCGCCATCGCGCGGTCGCTGTCCCACTTCGCCTTGCTGACGAATTCGACACGGTCGGCGATCACGACCGGCGTCTTGCCCGGTTCGACCGCGGTCATCAGCTTGTTCAGGTCCGGGTTGGTCAGCACCACGCAGCCGTCCGACGACAGCGGCGGGCGGCTGTAGCTGTCCGACGGCGTGCCGTGCAGCCAGATGCCGGATCCGCTGCGGCCATGCAGGCGGTCCCATTCGTTCGGATAGTTGAGCGGCAACGCGCCCGGTCCGTAGAAGTCGGGCAGGCGCGCCCCCGGCAGGCGGCTGGTGATGTAGTACACGCCGATCGGCGTGCGCTGGTCGCCTGCCTTGACCTTGTGGATGCCAAGCTTGCCCTGGCTGACGTAGTAGTCGGTCGAGAATTTCAGGCGGCCGCCGCCGAGGTGCTCGTAGACATACAGGCGCGAGCGCTTGGCGTCGACCACCAGCACCTTCTTCTGGTCGTCGCGCAGCTGCAGCACGGCGCGCGGCACCAGTTCCGGATTCGGGCGCTCGCGCAGCGACTTCATGCGCACCATCGCTTCGTCGCGCAACGCCTGCAGCTTGTCGCTCGGACCATTGACCGCGCCCAGCGTGGTGACCGGGCGGGTACGCATCAGGTAGAGGTCGCCGCGCACCAGGTGGCCGAGGCGGAAATTCGGATAGGCCGCGACCAGCGCATCGGCCTTGGACTCGGCTTCGCGCAGGCGCTCGGCGGCGATGTCCTTGTAGACCTCGATGAGCAGCTGTTCGGGATCGGGCTTGCCTGCCTGGCTGGCTGGCGTGCCGCCGGCCGGCGCCGGCGCCTGGACGGCGCGCTGCGGACGGGCCTGGGCATCGACGGCGGCGACGGCGCCAAGGCTGCCTGCCACGAGGCAGGCCAGCCCCAGCCGGAAGACGCGCTGCCCCGGCTCGCGGCGCAGGCGCGGAAAGACGCTAAGACGAAACATCAGTTACCTGCACGCTCCTGCTTGATCTGCCACCGGCCGCCCTGCTTGACCAGCACGAGGGTCTTGCGGGTGTCGGCCTTGAGGCGATCCGAAACATAGCTCTGACGGAACTTGACCGTCGCGGTATTGCCGTCGACGGACACGTTCGGCTGCTCCACCTTCACGCTGATGTGGCCCTTGCCGGCGATGCGCGCCTGGCGTTCGGCCGCCCAGTCCTTGCGCGATTCGCCGCCCGGCGTCTGGAAGTCGCCGGCATAGAAATTCAGGTAGCCCTTGACGTCGCGGGCGGACCAGGCGCGTGCCCATGCATTGACCACGCTGAGCACTTCGGCGCGTTCGCGTTCATCGCTGTCGCGCTTGGCCGGCTTGTCGTTCTTGTCGGCCTTGTCGTTCTTGTCAACCTTCGGCGGTTCCGCCGCGGCGGCCGGCGCCGGGGTCGGCGCTGGCTTGGCCGGAGCGGCAGCCGGGGGCGGTGGCGTTGCGGGTGCCGGGGTAGCGGCTTTCGGCGCCTGCGCCACCACGGTCGGCGCCGGTGCCGGCGCGGCTGCCGGCGGCGCGGTCGGCTTCGGCGCCTGGGCCACGACGGTCGGTGCAGGGGCCGGGGTCGGGGTCGGGGTCGCTGCCGGCTTGGCGGCTGCCACCGCCGGGCGGCTGCCGGCCATCGACTTGAGCAGCGTCAGCTTGGCCTTGGCGGCATTGTTGCCGGAGTCGAGCTGCAAGGCCTTGTCGTAAGCCTGGCTGGCCAGCTTGGCATGCACGTCGCCGAGGTTTTCATAGGCGGTCGCATACGACGGGTTGGTGCGGATGGCGTTCTCGAGCGCGCCGCGCGCCTTGTCGTACTGGCCGGAGGCGGCATACAGCACGGCGAGGTTGTTGTACGGCTCGGGCAGGTCCGGGTAATCCTCGGTCAGCTTCGAGAAGATGGCGATCGCTTCCGGCTGCTTGTTCTGCTCGGTCAGGATCACGCCCTTGAGGAAGCGCATCTGCGCATCGCGCGGATTCCTGGCCAGGAAGGCGTCGGCCTGCTTCAGTGCCTCGGCCAGTTGCCCGGTGCGCAGCAGCTTCGACACGTCGGCCGCTTCGTCGGCATGGGCCGGGGCGGCGCACAGGGCGGCGACCAGCGAGGTGACAACGAACGAAGCGTTCATGGCGCGGCGCCAGCGGCCGCATGGGGCGCCGGCGGCGGTCCGAAGCGTTTTTTTCATCTTGTGGATTGGTCGGGGAAAAGCAAAGGCTACAGTATAGCCGCGTTCGCTGGCCGTTTGAGCGCAGATCGCGCCGGTTGACGCACAATCGTCGCGACCTTGCTGCCCCGCCCGACCGCGCCAGCGCCGGCGGCCCGGATCGATGACCGAATGGCAGGCCCCGGAAAGCACATCGCCCGGCTCCTTGCGGATGACCGGGCGATGGCGGGGAGGAATGCCAGGAAGCCTATTCGATCGCCTTCGCGTCCGCGGCGGCGCTGCCGTCCGCCAGCGGCGGCACCGGTTGCGCCGTGCTTGCCGGGGCAGCCTGCCGGGTGGCGGCCGGCATCGACAGCTCATAGGACAGCGACAGCTTGCCGTTGGTCGGCTGCAGCGCGGCGGCCGCGGCGGCCACTTCCGAGACCACGGCGGGCTGGGCGGCAGCCTGGACGACGGTCGTGCCGCTCTGGCCGATGCCCTGCCAGGCAACCACGCCGGCCAGGCCGGCGGCGATCGCCACGCTGGCGGCCACGGCTGCCAGGGTGCGGCGCGGCTTGCCGGCCTCGACGGCCACCGGCGCGTCGGCCAGCACGGCGCTGGCGCGATCGCGCCAGCCGGCCATGCCCTCGCCCTTGCGGGACATGCGTTCGATCAGTTCGCGCGCGGCGGCCTTGGCATCCGCTTCGTGGCGCTCGTAGCGCGCGCGCGCCTCGTCGGCCTGGGCGGCGGCGGCGTCCTCCGCCTGCTTCAGTGCGCGTGCGGCATCGATGGCACGCTTCTCGGCGGCCAGGCGCTCTTCTTCGGTCTGGCGCATCGCCGCCTCGATCGCCAGGCGCTCGGCGGCGAGGTCGGCCGCCCGGCGTTCGGCGCGGGCGCGCTGCTCCGCTTCCTCGCGGGCCTGCTCTTCCGCGCGCAGCTTTTCCTGCAGGGCTTCCAGCGCTTCCTGCTCGGCCCTGACGCGGGCGCTCTCGGCACGGGCCAGGTCGACAGCCTCGCGGGCACGTGTTTCGGCGATCTCGGCGGCCTTCCGTTGGGTCTCCGCCAGTTGCACGGCTTGTTCGAGCAGCGCCTGCTCGGCGGCGAGGCAGGCCTCGGCGGCCACGCGCGCATCGCGCTCTGCCTGTTCGCGGGCGCGCGCAGTCTCGGCCAGGCCGCGATCGGCGGCGGCACGGGCATCCGCTTCGGCACAGGCGGCGCTTTCGGCGGCAGCCTTCTCCTGGGCGGCGGCGATTGCCTTCTGTTGTGCTTCGAGGCGCTGACGCTCCAGGGCCAGGCATGCTTCCAGCGCGGCCAGCGCCTGCTGCTCGGCCTCGGCGCGGGCGCGCTCGGCGGCCGCCAGTTCGGTGGCCTGGCGGGCTTTTTCCTCGGCTGCTGCTGCGGCGGCGCGGGCGGCCTCGGTCCTTTCCGCGGCTTTCTGCACCACCACCTGTTCGGCGGCGGCACGCGCTTCGGCGGCGACGCGGGCCTGGTGTTCCTGTTCGATACGGGCCTGGGTCAGTTCGGCATGCTGCTGGTCGACGCGGGCGCGCTCGGCGGCTTCCTCGCGGGCTTTCTGTTCCGCGGCGAGGCGGGCCTGCAGCGACGCCAGGGCCTGCTGCTCGGCGTCGGCGCGCTTCTGTTCTTCGGCGGCCAGGGCGCCAGCCTCGCGGGCAGCCTGTTCCGCTGCCTCGGCGGCGCGGCGCTGGGCGCTGGCCTTCTCGGCGGCCTTCTCGACGGCGATGCGCTCGGCCTCGCACTTGGCCTCCAGCGCGGCGGCGGCGGCGCGGTCGGATTCCTCGCGCGACTTCGCCAGCGCGGCCAGCTCCTCGTCGGCACGGGCGCGGCGCTCGGCTTCGGCGCGGGCGGCCTGCTCGGCACGGATTTTTTCCTGGAGGGCGGCGACCGCCTGCTGTTCTGCCTGGGCGCGCTCGCGTTCGGTTCGGGCCAGCTCGACCGATTCGCGCGCCTTCTGCAGCGCATTGCGGGCAGCCTGGCGCTGCAGCTCGACCTTGGTCTTGATCTGTTCCAGCGTGGCGCGGGCGGCGGTGCACTCGGCTTCGCGGGCCGAGCGCGCTTCACGCTCGGCGTGTTCGCGCTCCTTCGCCAGCTCGGCCTGCTCGCGCTCGACCCGGGCGCGCTGCTCGGCTTCGGCCAGCGCGGCCTGTTCGCGCGCCAGCTTTTCCTCGTTGGCGAGGCGCATGCGCTCCATCGCCTCGGCTCGCTGGCGCTCGAGTTCGACCTTCTTCTGCATGGCTTCCAGCGCCTGCTGCTCGTCGCGGGCGCGCTGGCGTTCGATGCGGGCCAGCTCGACGGCTTCCTTGGCTTTTTTCAGGGCTGCCTGGGCGGCCTGCGCCTTCATGTCCGCCTGTTCGGCCGCCTTGGCCACCTCGATCTTCAAGGCGGCGCAGGCGGTTTCCTCGGCGACGCGGGCATTGCGCTCGTTCTCCTCGCGCAGGCGCATCATCTCGGCGTTCTGTTCCTCGACCTCGGCGCGCGTCTTCGCTTCGGCCAGCGCGGCTTCCTCGGCCTGCAGCTTGGCCTTCAGCGCGGCCAGGCCTTTCTTCTCGGCTTCGGCGCGCTCCTGTTCGGCGCGGGCCAGGTCCAGCGCCTTGCGGGCCTTGGCGGCGGCGGCATCGGCGGCGCGGCGCTGCAGCTCGGCCTGCTCGGCGGCCAGCGTCAGCGCTTCCTGTTCGGCGGTGGTGCGCAGGGCGGCCATGCGCGCGGCTTCCTGCTCGATGGCGGCGCGCTCGGCGGCCAGGGCATGGGCGCGCTCCTCTTCCTTCTGGCGGGCCAGCGCGGCGGCGGCGGCCTGCTCTTCGGCGATGGCGCGCTGGCGGGCTTCCTCGGCGGCACGCTGCTCGGCGGTCAGGCGGGCGCGGGCCTGGGCATCGGCCTGGCACTCGGCCTCGACGCGGGCGATGGCCGAACCCTGCAGCTGGCGCTCGACCTGGATGCGCGCTTCGGTGGCCAGGCGGATGCGCTCTTCGGCTTCGCGGCGCGCCTGGGCGGTGACGGCGGCCAGGCTTTCGACATGGGCGCGGCGCTTGGCGGCTTCTTCCAGTTCGCGGTCGGCTTCGAGGCGCATGCGCAGCGCCTCGAGCGCGCGGCGTTCGGACTCGGCGCGGGCGCGGGCGATTTCCTCCTGTTCCTGTTCGGTCAGTGCGCGGGCACGGGCTTCCTCGGAGGCCTGCACTTCGACCGGTGCGCGGTTGAGCGCCTGCTCGAGGGCCAGCGCTTCGGCGCGCTGTCGTTCGGCGGCGATCTCGCGGGCCTGCTGTTCGGCGGCGGAGCGATGCTCGGCGGCGGCGCGGGCCTCGCGCTCGCGCTCCTCGCGGGCACGGGCGATCTCGGCCATGTGGGCTTCGGAGCGGGCGCGCGCCTCGGCTTCCAGGCGGGCCGATTCGGCGGCGGCGATGCGTTCCGCGGTCTGGCGGCGCACTTCCTCGGCTTCGCGCTCGAGGTCCTGGGCGGCGCGGGCCGCGCGCGCGGCAAGCTGGGCTTCGGTCTCGATCAGCTCGGCGGCACGCTTGCGGGCGGTGGCTTCGGCGCGGGTGCGCTCGATGGCGATCTTGCTGGCTTCGGTATCGGCCTCGGTGCGGGCGCGCAGCTCGGCGATCTCCTTGCTCATGGTCAGGGCGCGGGCCTCGCTGGCGGCGCGGGCGCGGCGTTCGGCCTCGAGCTTGGCGCGCGACAGCGCGATCGCTTCCTCGGCGGCCTTGGCATTCTTGTAGGCTTCGGCGGCGGCGGCGGCATCGAGCTTGGCGCGGTCCTCGGCCAGGGCGCGGGCGCGGGCCTCGGCCAGCGCGCGGTTCTCGGCGGCGACGGTGGCCTTGGCTTCGGCCTCGACCCGGGCGATCGCTTCCCGGATCGACTTCAGGTCGACACCGCCGGTGCCGGATGCCGGCAATCCGGATGCGCCGTCGAGCGCATCGATGTCCGAAGTGGTCGCGTTGTTGAGCAATGCCTGGTTCGTTTCCATTCTTGACTCCCGCCTGGTAAGCCTGGGTTGGTCCGGCCCATACCGGATCTCACCTTGGCATTATCCGGAGCGGGCCGGCAAACCAGGCCGGGAAAAGAAGGGAAAAGCGTCGCCATTTCGGCGTTATGCCAATGGCAATCAGGCCGCGCGGACGGCACGCATCTCGGCCAGGATGGTCTGCAGGCGCTCCATGCGGAAGGGTTTGACGAGGAAATAATTCATGCCGGCGTCCAGGCAGGTCTGGATGTCGGACAAGGCGCCCGCCGCGGTCAGGGCGACGATCGGCAGCCGGGCAGCCGGGCCATCCAGGGCGCGGAGCGTCCGGGTGGCTTCCAGGCCATCCATCTCGGGCATGTGCATGTCCATCAGGATGACATCGAAGTCCGGGTCCGTTGCCAGGATGGCAAGCACTTCGCGGCCGTTGTTGGCCACCACGACCTCATTGCCGGCACGCTGCAGCAGGCTGGCGGCCACCTTCTGGTTGACCTCGTTGTCCTCGGCCAGCAGCACGCGCAGGCCGGCGGCCGGCTGCGGCGCCGGCTGGGCCGGCACTGTCGCGGCCTGGCCGGTCGCGGGGACGTGGGCGCTCGCCGCCAGCGGGAACTCCAGCTCGAACCAGAACCGGCTGCCGACGCCGAAGGTGCTGTCGCAGCCGATCCGGCCGCCCTGCAGCTCGACGATCTTGCGGCAGATCGACAGGCCCAGGCCGGTGCCGCCGAAGCGACGCGAGATCGAGCTGTCGGCCTGCGAGAACGACTGGAACAGCTTCGCGCGCGCCTCGTCGCGGATGCCGATGCCGGTGTCGGCCACCGAGAATCGCAGCGCAGCGCGCCGTTCGTCGCCGCCGATGCGCTCGACCGCGAGCGTGATGCCGCCGCGCTCGGTGAACTTGAGCGCATTGGACAGCAGGTTGAGCAGCACCTGGCGCAGGCGGCCGACGTCGCCGGTCAGCATCTGCGGCAGCCCGGGGCCGCGCTCGACGCGCAGCCACAGCGCGCGCTCCTGGGCACGGGACGACATCAGGCTGATCACGCCGTCGACCGCCTTGTGCAGGTCGAAGGCGATCGATTCGAGCTCGATCGCGCCCGCCTCCAGCTTGGAGAAGTCGAGGATGTCGTTGAGGATGGTGAGCAGCGCCTCGGCGGAATACTGCGCGGTCTCGAGATGCTCGCGCTGGGTCGGGTTGGTGGTCTCGGCCAGCGCCAGCTGCATCATGCCGAGCACGCCGTTCATCGGCGTGCGGATCTCGTGGCTCATCACCGCGAGGAACTCCGACTTGGCGCGGTTTGCGGCCTCGGCGGCTTCCTTGGCGACCATCAGGTCGCGGGTGCGCTCGATGACCTGGTTCTCGAGGTTGCGCGACAGCTCGCGCAGCGACTCGTACAACTGCACGTTGCCGAGGCCGGCCGAGATGTTGGTCGACAGGACTTCCAGCAGGCGCTTCTCGACGTCGGACAGCGGTCGCGACGACGGCACCAGCACGGCGTATTCGCCGTTGCCCTTGGTCGGCTGGATGTACAGGCACAGCTGCATGTCGCCGTAGACATTCTGGCGCGTGTCGAGCACCTGGCGCAGCATGGCCAGCTGCGCCGCGCTCGGCTGCCGGTAGTTGCCCAGCGCCGTGACCACTTCGATGTCGCCGCCGTTGCGGTGGCGCTTGGCGATCACGCCATCGGTCGGATGGCCGATCAGCTGGTTGATCTGGGCGACGATCTCGTCGGCGAAGCTGCGCTCGTTGAGCTTCTGCAGCATGGTGCCGGACGAGCCGACGATCTGCTCCAGGCCCTGCAGGCTGCGCTCGAGCGAGGCGATGTCGTCGTAGGAGCGCAGCGCCGACACCACGCAGGTCAGCAGCTTCTGGCGGGTCAGCTCGGTCTTGGTCTTGTAGTCGTTGATGTCGTGCTCGATCACCACCTCGCGCTCGGGCGCCTGGCCCGGCTGGCCGGTGCGCAGCACGATGCGCAGGCGGCGGTTGCCCATCCGCTCGCGGATCTCTTGCACCAGCTTCAGGCCGGCATCGTCGGCCTCCATGACGACGTCCAGCAGCATGACGGCGATGTCGCCGTGCTCGGCGAGCATGCGGCGCGCCTCGGCCGCCGAATAGGCATGCAGGAAGGCCAGCGGCCGTCCCTTGAACACGACGTCGGCCAGCGCCACCTTGGTGACGAGGTGGACTTCCTCCTCGTCGTCGGCAATCAGGATGCGCCACGGCGCGGCCGTGCTGCTCGTATCCTCTTCGGGCGCAAATGAAAAATCGTCGAGCATGTGCCTGTTCCGTATCCTAGATTCCGCTTCCATGGGAGAACTCGTAAACGCGTGGCGGTTCGACCAGGGCAGCGGCCGCCACCGTGCGCGGGAACCGCACCGTGAATGCCGTGCCGACGCCGACTTCGCTTTCCACCGTGATGTGACCCTGCAGACTGCCGGTCACCAGGTTGTGAATGATGTTCAGGCCGAGCCCGCTGCCTCCCCTGCCCCGCATTGTAGTGAAAAACGGGTCGAAGATCTTCGGCAGATGCTCGGGCGGGATGCCGCGGCCGTCGTCGGCGAAGCGCAGGGAGACTGTGTCCGGGTCGGGCTGCGCGACGGTGATGCGCATGTGCCCGACGCGGCCGTCCTGGAACGCATGCAGCAGCGCATTCATCACGAAATTGGTCACGATCTGCGACAGCGCACCCGGATAGCTGTCGACCTCCAGGCGCTCGTCGCACTCGATCGTCACCTGGTGATCGGTCTTGCGCAGGATCGGCGTCAGGTTCAGCAGGATCTCCTCGAGATAGGCCTTGAGCAGGAAGCTCCTGCGCTCCTGGCTGGCCTGGTCGATGGCGACCTCCTTGAAGCTCTGGATCAGCGTCGAGGCGCGCTCCATGTTCGACAGCAGCAGCTTCGCGATGGTGCCGGCGTTGTCGACGTACTTGTCGAGGTCGGAGCGCTTCATCGCGCCGCTGCGGTAGAGTTCGGCCAGCCGCGCGGTGTCCTCGGCCAGCGTCGAGGCTGCCGTCACCGCCACGCCCACCGGCGTGTTGATCTCGTGCGCCACCCCGGCGACCAGCTGGCCGAGCGACGCCAGCTTCTCCGATTCCACCAGTTGCTTCTGCGCCTGGCGCAGCGACTGCAGCGTATGGTTCAGCTCGTCGTTCTTGCGCCGCAGGGCCTGGGTGCGCGCCTCGATCTTCTGCTCCAGCTCGTTGTACAGCGCGGCGTTCTCGAGCGAGATGGCGATCTGGGTCGACAGCATCTGCAGCAGTTCGGCATGGGCTGGCGTGAAGGCGTCGGCGGCAAGGTTGTTCTCGAGATAGAGCAGGCCGATCAGTTCGCTCCGCTTGCGCAGCGGGATGCACATGACCGATTTCGGTGCCGCGCGGCGGATGTAGGGATCGATGTTGAAGCGGCCGTCGGCCGCCGCATCTCCCAGCACCACGTGCTCGCCGGTGCGCCGCACGTAATTGACCACCGCCAGCGACAGGTGCTGGCTGCCCTCGACCGGCTCGTCCAGGAGCACCTGGATCGTGTCGTCCCGCACCACGGCCTGGGTACGCAGCTCGCCGTCCTTCATCGCCAGCAGCACGCCGCTCTGCGCGCCGGCATTGCCGACCAGCAGCTGCATGACGCGCTCGAGCAGGCGTTCCAGCTGGATCTCGCCGGACAGCGTCTGCGCCGCGCGCACCAGGGTATCGATGTCGACGCGCTGCTCGGCGCCCGCCTCTGCGCGGCGCAGCAATTCGCTGCGGCGCCGCTCGATGGTGCGCGCCAGCAGGCGCGGATGGCGCTCCTCGAGCTGGCGCGCCTTGGCGAAGCCGCCCCACTGCTCGTAGCGCGCGTGCGCCTCTTCCATGTACAGGCGCGCCAGCAGCTCCTCGCCATTGCGCAGGTGGAACAGCGCCGCCAGTTCGTTGGCGAGCGCCTCGTCGTTGAGGAAGCCGTGCTGGCGCGCCCCCTTGATGGCCGTGTCGTACAGGCGCGACGCCCGGCGCGCGTTGCCGAGCACGCGTTGCCGCTCCGCCTCGACCAGCTGCCACTTGTGCAGGTAATTCATCGGCGCATGACGCGCCCACGGGCGGAAGCGCGCCTGCATCTTGGTGACCCGCGCCAGCGCCGCCAGCTTGCCGCCGCCCTGGCTGTCGCACAGCGCCAGCTGCGCCAGCGAATGGAACAGCATCAGGTAACCGGACGACGGCGTGCCGTAATCGAAGCCGGGCAGCGCGATCGCCTCGCCGGCATGCACGAGCGCCTCCTCGTAGCGGCCGAAATGGAAATCGTCGATGCACTGGATGGCGCGCACGTAGAACACGCCCCACGGGTCGGACGCCTTGCGGCGCGCCGCGACGAAATCGTCGAAGCTGCGCCCCTGCGCCAGGTCGTCGACCGGGCGGCCGACCAGGTCCGACAGCAGCATCGCCCACGGCACCATCACGCCCAGCAGCGCCGGATAATCCATCTTGCGGTACAGCGCCAGGTCCTTGAGCAGATACTCGAAAGCCTCGTCGACCCGCCCGCCGGACTGGAAGCGGATCGCATCGGAGAACTGCAGCGCCACCACGGCGCCGGCACGGTCGCCGATCTCCATCGCCTTGACATACGTATCGAGCAGCGGCTGCAGCGACAGGTGCAGGTGTTCGCAGCGGTGGCGGATGATGCCGTGATAGATGCCGACGGCGCCCAGCAGGTACTTGCGCGCCCCGATGGTCGCGGCCAGCTTGCCGAACTTGTAGCCTTCCACCGCCTTGCCCAGCCGCCCGGACAGCGTGCGCGCCCACACGGCGCAGGCATAGGCGCAGTACGGCGACATGCCGTGGCGCACCGACTTGCGGATCATTTCCAGGGCCAGCCACAGGACCACGTTCGAGCCGGCCAGGTAGGTCAGGCCGTAGGCGAGGAAGGCGGTGGTGGCCTGCAGCTGCAGCAGGAACTGCGGATCGGTCGCCTCGGGCAGGTCGGCCAGTTCGAGCGGATCGCGGCCGCGCAGCGCCAGCGCCAGGCGCAGCCGGGCCATCTGGATGTGGCGCGGCCCGACGTCTGCCGGCAGGCCGATGCCGGACAGCGCGGCCAGCTCGATGCCGGTCTGCAGCAGCTTGTCCGGCTTGAAGGCGGCGCCGTAGCAGCGGATCAGCATCTCCTTGGCGGCGATCGCCTCCTGCGGGCTGGCCGCGTTGTCCGCGACGATGTTGCACAGCCGTTCCATCTCGGCGTAGTCGGCGCGCGCGAAGGCGGCGGCGACCAGCTCCATGTACAGCTCGTGCATGAAGGACTGCTTGGCGGACCACTGCTCGGATGCGCCGAACTCGCGCGCGATCTCGGCGCATTCGCGCTGCGTGTCGAATGCCGCCGAGCCGCGCGCCTTGCGTGCCGCCTTCAGGTTCAGTCGCGCCAGCAGGTCGCGCTCCGCCGGGTCCGTCAGCAGGTCGCGACCCTCGTTGAGCTGGTGGACGATGTCGAAGATGCGGTCTTCCTGTTCCGCCGCCGGCAGGTTGGCCAGCAGCAGGCGGCCGATCTTCAGGTGCACCGCTTTCTTCTCCGATTGCGGGATGTCGTCGTAGGCGGCCTGCTGCACGCGGTCGTGCAGGAAGGCGAAGACCTGCCGTCCAGGGTCGACGGCACCGCCGGCGCCGCCCGCGGCGTCGTTGCGCACCAGCAGACCGGCCTCGACGGCCGGCGCCAGCGCATCGAGCGTGCCGGCCTCGTCGCACTCGCCGATGGTGGCGACGGTGCGCACGTCGAAGCGGTTGCCGACGCAGGACGCCAGCGTCAGCAGGCGGTGCGTGCGCGCCGGCAGGCGGCGCAGCTCGCGCATCAGCAGGTCGATGACGTTGTCGGTGATGCCCAGTGCCTCGATCTGCGCCAGGTCCCAGCGCCAGTCGCCATCCTCGAGACGCAGCATGCCTTCGTTGTACAGGCTCTTGAGGAACTGGCCGATGAAGAACGGGTTGCCGCGCGTCTTGCCGTAGACCAGCCTGGCCAGTGCCGCCGCCGGCAGGCGCCGGCCCTGCAGCGTGTCGCGCACCAGCTCGTCAACGCTTTCCGGCGGCAGGGCCTGGACTTCGATGGTGGATACGCGCGCCGCCTTGCCGATCTCGTCGATGGTCAGCATGACCGGGTGGGCCGGGCCGACCTCGTTGCTGCGATAGGCGGCGATCAGCAGCAGACAGGGCTCTTCCAGGCCACGCATGATGTTGGCGATCAGCTTGAGCGAGGCGGCATCGGCCCATTGCAGGTCGTCGAGGAAGATCACCAGCGGATGCCCGGTGCGGGCGAAGGCGCCGATGAAGCTTTGCATCACGTGGTTGTAGCTGTTGCGGCCGGCGCCGAGCTGGGGCGCGGCCTGCTGCTTGCCGATCACGAATTCCAGTTCGGGAATCACGTCGACCACCAGCTGCCCGTTCGGCCCCAGCGCCTTCTGCAGGCGCTCGCGCCAGCGGGCGATGCTGGCCTCGCTCTCGGCCAGGATCTGGCGCACCAGCGCGCGCAGCGCATCGTTGATCGCCGAGTACGGCACGCTGCGGCGGAACTGGTCGAACTTGCCGGACGCGAAATAGCCGTGGCGCGCCGCCACCGGCCGGTGCACCTCGTTGACCAGCGACGACTTGCCGATGCCGGAATAACCCGTCACCAGCAACAGTTCGGCGCCGCCATCGGCGATGCGGCCGAAGGCGCCCATCAGCTTGCCGACCTCGTTCTCGCGCCCGTAGAGCCGTTGCGGCAGCTGCAGGCGGGTGCTGGCGTCGTGCTCGCCGATGGCGAAGGAAGGCACCGACCCGGTCTCGGCGAAGGCGTCGCGGCAGCGGCGCAGGTCGGCCAGCAGACCGTCCGTGCCCTGGTAGCGATCCTCGGCATTCTTGGCCAGCAACCGCATGATGATGTCGCTGACCACCGACGGCAGTTCCAGGTTGACGGCCAGCGGCGCCAGCGGCTTCCTGGCGATGTGGCCGTGCACCAGTTCCATCAGGTTGTCGGTCTCGAACGGCAGGTGGCCGGTGAAGATTTCGTACAGCACGACGCCGAGCGAATAGTAATCGCTGCGCTCGTCGATGCGGCGGTTCATGCGGCCGGTCTGCTCCGGCGACATGTAGGCCGGCGGCATCGCCACCTCGCTGCGCAGTTCGACCGTGCCGGAGTCGGCGATGCGCAGGTTGCCCGGGCATACCGCCAGATGCATGCCGGCGCGCGCCTGCGCCGCGGCCAGGCGCTCGGTGGCGCCGATGGCGAAGTCGAGCGCCGCCGCCAGGTCGAAGCGCTCCCCGGTGCCGGTCGCCACGGCGGCGTCGGCGTCCGGCGCGGCTCCGTCCGGCGCGGCCCGGCCTGGCGCGGCCCGGCCTGGCGCAGCCCGGCCTGACGTGGCCCGGCCTGGCGCGGCCCGACGAAAAAACATGGCTCTGTGCAGGCCGATACTCATCGAATGCGTCTCCCATGCGCTGCATGCCGCGGCCCGGGCGAACGCGCCCCCGGACGGGCGCGGTCGGTCCGCGCCCGCATGCAGAACGTTGTGTTTGTAGTATCCGGTATGGCCGCTGCGCGGGTGGCTTCCGTGGCCACCTTCTTTTTCTGCAACAACAAGGTAATATAGCCCGAACGACGAGTGTGGACTACCACATCAGGGAGTGGGCATGACAAATCGACAGCTGGCTCAGGAAAACGTGCCGGCAAACGAAGCCGCGGTCGTTCTCGACCTCGCCGAACGGCTCAAGCAGAAAATCATCGGCAACAACCCGACCGGGCCGATGCGCCGGGATGCCCACAGCAAGATGCATGGCGTCGTGCGGGCCGAGTTCATCGTGGAGTCCGGCCTGCCGGAGGAGCTGCGTGTCGGCCTGTTCCGCGAGCCCGGCCGCTACCGGGCATGGATCCGCTTCTCGAACCAGTTCGACGTGATCAATCCGGATCGCGACAAGGACATCCGCGGCATGGCCATCAAGCTGATGGGCGTGCCCGGCGCCAAGCTGCTGGAGGAAGAGCGCGATGCCCAAACCCAGGATTTCCTGCTGATCAGCACGCCGGTCTTCGTGACCCGGGACGTCGAGCAGTTCGCCGGACTGGTCGAGGCGCTGATGGGCGGGCTGCTGGCCAAGCTGTGGTATTTCGCGACACACTGGCGCGTCGCCCTGAACCTGTGGAAGTCGATGCAGGCCTGCGAGGATCCGCTGGCGACCCGCTATTTCAGCACCACGCCCTATCTGTTCGGCGCGACGGCCGCCAAGTATTCCGCCATCCCGCATGCCCGTGAGGCCTTCACGGCCGACCGCTCCCGGCCAGACTATCTGCGCGACGCGATGGTGCGGCGCCTGGCGCGCGAGGATGTCGAGTTCGATTTCGCCGTCCAGCTGCAGACCGATCCGGCGTCGATGCCGATCGAGGATCCCGGGCGCGCGTGGAGCGAGGCCGCGTCGCCGTTCCGCAAGGTGGCGACCGTCCGCATCCCGCGCCAGGAGTTCGACAGCGAGGCCCAGCGCGATTTCGGCGAGAACCTGTCGTTCACGCCCTGGCATTGCCTGCCCGAGCACCGCCCGCTGGGCGGCATCAACCGGGCGCGCAAGCTGGTCTACCGGTTCATTTCCACGTTCCGTCACCGCGTCAACCACGCGCCCCGCCGCGAGCCGGACAGCTGGGACATCACGCAGCCCGCGCTGCACGAGTGAGGCCGGCCGTGCGCGATGCCCAGCATCCTGATGGCCTCCGCCTGCCCGCATGGATCGTCCTGCTGGCCCTGGCGCTACTGCTGGGCTGGGGAAGACCATCGCTCGCCGGCACCGTCGCCGCCGAGCGGATGCCCGGCAGCGAACCGATCGGGCTGGCGCCCGAGGTCGAGGTGCTGTACGACCCGACCCACCGCATGAGCATCGAGGAAGTCAGCCAGGGCGCCGCGTCGGCCCGCTTCCTTCGCCCGCCGGCCGCCACGGACGCGCTCAATTTCGGCTTCAGCACCTCGGCGATCTGGATGCGGTTCACGCTCGGCAACGGCAGCGTGCGCGAGGTGGAACGCCTGCTCGAACTCGGCTACGCGCACCTGCATCATGTCGAACTCTACATTCCCGAGGCCGGCGGCTACCGCCGGGTGACCACCGGCCAGGCCCTGCCCTTCGCGGAACGGCCGGTCGACCACCGCTTCTTCATCTTTCCGTTGCGCCTGCCGGCGGAGTCGGAGTCGACCTTCTATCTGCGCATCCGCTCGACCGCCACCATCAACGTGCCGATCCGCCTGTGGGAGCGCACCGCCTTCGAGCAGCGCAACCTGTTCGCGTACATGGCCCAGGCCGCCTATTTCGGCATGCTGCTGGCGCTGGGCATCTACAACCTGCTGCTCTACGTCGCGCTGCGCGACCGCAGCTACCTGCATTACGTGCTGTTCGCGGCCGCCAACTGCCTGGCGCTGCTGGCCTACAGCGGCCTGGGCTACCAGTTCCTGTGGCCGGAGGCGGTGTGGTGGGCGGAAATATCGACCATGGTCGGCTTCGCCACCGTCGGCATCACCCTGCTGTATTTCCAGCGCACGCTGCTGTCGCTGCCGAAGACGGCGCCGAAGCTCGATCTCGCCCTGCAGCTGGTGATCCTGGCAAACCTGCTGCAGATCGCCGGCTTCGTGCTGTCGTTCGAGCGGATGATCAAGATCGGCATCGCGCAGGGCATGTTCAACATGCTGTTCGCGATCCTGGTGGCGGTGGTCTGCCTGCGGCGCGGCCAGCGCAGCGCACGCTTCTTCCTGCTGGCCTTCAGCTGCCTGGCGATCCTGGCGGTGCTGACGGCGCTGCGCAGTTTCGGCCTGTGGCTGCCGAACTTCCTCATGGCCTACGGCCTGCAGATCGGTTCGGCGCTGGAAATGATCCTGCTGTCGCTGGCGCTGGCCGACCGCTTCCGCCTGATCCGCGAGGAGAAGGAACAGTTCCAGCGGCAGATGGTCGACAGCCTGCAGCGCAGCGAACGCGTGCTCGAGCATCGCGTCGCGGTGCGCACCGCGGAACTGTCGCGCGCCAATACCGAGCTGCTGGCCCACGAACAGGCGCTGGAAGAGGCGCGCCGCGTGGCGGAAAGCGCCTCGCGCATGAAGTCGGCATTCCTGGCCAACATGAGCCACGAGATCCGCACGCCGATGAACGCCATCATCGGCATGGCTTACCTGACGCTGCGCACCGAACTGTCGGCGCGCCAGCGCGACTATGTCGAGAAGATCCACCGCGCCGCCATCTCGCTGCTGGGCATCATCAACGACATCCTCGACTTCTCCAAGATCGAGGCCGGCAAGCTGCAGATCGAGCAGGTCGAGTTCTCGCTGCAGGAGGTGCTCGGCAACGTGGCCGCCGTCAACAGCCAGCCGGCCGCGGAGAAGAAGCTTGCCTTCGTCACCGAGATCGCCGACGGCGTGCCGGAGCGCCTGGTCGGCGATCCGCTGCGCCTCGGGCAGGTGCTGATCAACCTGGTCAGCAATGCGGTCAAGTTCACCGACCGCGGCGAAGTGCGGCTCGAATGCCGCCTGGTCGCCCGCCGCGACGACGGCGTGGACCTGCAATTCTCGGTGCGCGACACCGGCATCGGCATGTCGCCGGAGCAGATCACGCGGCTGTTCCACGCCTTCACCCAGGCCGACGATTCGACCACGCGCAAGTACGGCGGCACCGGGCTGGGCCTGACGATCAGCAAGCGCCTCGTCGAGATGATGGGCGGCGCGCTGACGGTCGAAAGCGCGGTCGGCACGGGGTCGGTGTTCGGCTTCACGCTGCGCTACGGGCGTGTCTCCGCAGTCGCGCCGCAGCGGCAGCCGGGCGTGCCCGAGGGACGCCTCGCCCGCGGCGCCGGCGCCCGGCGCACCGAGGCGCCGCGGCTGGGCCAGGCACGCGTGCTGCTCGCCGAGGACAATCTGGTCAACCAGCAGATCGCCGTCGAGATGCTGCGCGCGTCGGGCCTGTCGGTCGATGTCGCGGAGAACGGCCGCGAGGCGCTCGACAAGCTGTTCGCCGGCGATCCGTCGCGCTACCAGCTGGTGCTGATGGATATCCAGATGCCGGTCATGGGCGGTTATGCCGCCGCGCGCGAGATTCGCGGCGACCGGCGCTTTGCCTGGCTGCCGATCATCGCGCTCACCGCGCACGCCACCAAGGAAGAACGCCAGGCCTGCCTCGACGCCGGCATGCAGGACCACATTCCCAAACCGATCGATCCCGAGCTGTTCTACGGGACACTGGCCCGCTGGCTGCCGCGCACGCTGCCGAAAGGCGCGGACACGGAGCCGGCCGCATCGCTGCCGGTGTCGCCCGACATGCGAACCGACGTGCGGCCCCATGCGCAGCCCCACGTGCCGGCCACCCGCGACGCGGCGGCTGCGATGGCGGCCGGCGCGGCAAGCGCGCCGACGACGGCGCAGGCCTCATCGTCTGCCGCGGGCCAGGGCGCCGATCCGGCGGCCGGCGTGGGCGCGGGTCCGCAGGCACGCCCGCTGCAGCGCGCGGCACGCGCCGCCGCGACGGCCGATGAAGTCCCCGTCAGCATTCCCGGCTTCGATACCGAAGGCACGCTGGAACGTCTTGGCAACGATGTCCGCCTCTACCATGACGTGCTGGCATTGCTGGTGCCATCGGTGGCCAAGGCGCTGCAGCAGCTCGATGCCGCCCTGGCGGCCGGCGACGCGGCGGCGCTGCGCTCGGTGGCGCATACGGTGCGCGGCATGGCCGGCAACGTGGGCGCCGCGGAACTGATGGCGATGGCGACCGCGATCGAGAAGCCGGCGGACGGCGTGCCGCCGGGCGAGGAGCAGAAGGCGGCGTTCCGTGCGCGCCTGGCCGACACGCTCGACGCCGTGCGGACCGCGCTGGACGAGCGGGCCCGGCGCGAAGCGGTGGCGTAATCCCCGGTCGCGTCGCCGGGGCGGGCACGGCCGGCTCAGGTCGGATCGACCATTCCCGCCGCGATCATCCGCAGCGCCGTCATCCCCGGCACGAAGAAATAATCGCCGCCGCGCGTCTCCACCAGCCGCGGGATGTTGCGCACGAAGTACGGCGCATCGTCGCTGTCCGGCTCGACCGGCAGCACCATCCGGCTCGGCAGCTCCTCGCTGTGATTGCCGAGAATGGCTTCCTTGTCGTTGCCCGCGAAGAAATCGTTGCCGTAATTGATCCATTGCTGCTGGACGAACTCGAACTGCCGCTCGATGCTGGCGTTGACCATCATGATGACGATGCCGTGTTCGCCGTCGTCGCGCGTCGGATCGGTGACCTCGCCGTACGGCAGTCCGCGCCGCAGGATGCGGCGGCGGTTGGCCAGCGCGCCCGGCGTGTCGAATGCGCCCTTCGTCGTCTCGAGCGAGGCGCGCGGATTGATGCGCCGGACATGGGCGGCGAACGGACAGCGGGCGCCGTGCGGATCCTTGTCGAAGGTGTAGCCGCTCAGCATGCGGTCCTGTTCCTGCGGCGATGCACGGCCGAAGCGCTCGTCCCACGCCAGCTTGCTCTTCTGGTCGGGCGCATCCACCAGCGGGGCGCCGTTGTCGCGCCAGCGACCGACCAGCTTGGCCGCCAGCAGTTCGCGTCCGCCCGGATAGGCCTTCGCCTCGCGGTCGAGCAGCGCATTGAAGCTGCCGACGTTCTCGTGCAGCTTGCGGTAGACCATGAAGCTGCCGTTCTTCGACAGCGAGAACGGCTGCGGCGCCTTCGGGTACTCCTGCGCCTCGTCGAGGTGGCCGAGCAGGAACTCGCCGGTGGCCAGCGGTTCCCAGCCGTTGTCGGTCTGCTTGCCGCGGCCAATCACGCTCTGGCTGGTGCGGCCCGGCATGCCTTCGAACACCGGGTCGCTGATGCCGTCGGCGTAGCCGAAATGCTCCTTGGGCGTCGGCTTGCCGTTCTCGTACACCGCCTTCGCCTCCTGGTACGGGAGGTCGTCGGCGCCGGCCGGTCCGCGATGTCCGCGCAGAATGACGACCTTGCCGCCGCGCGCAGCCGTGACGTCCTCCAGCCAGCGCCAGCCATCCTCGAGGTCCTGCGGCGACTGCGCATTGAGCGTCACCAGCATGTGCACCTGGTCGCCGCGCCACACCGGGTCCCAGTGTTCCGGCGCGCTCGGGCCATCGTCGCCGAGGATGTCCTTGCGCTTCTTCATGCCCATCACGAACTCGGCCGGAAAGCCTGCCAGCGAGGCGCGCGGCAGGCCGAGCGCCTTGAGGCCGGCATAGGTGAAGGCGATGTTGACCGCCACCTTCGGCTTGGGCACCTGGCCGGGGGCATTGCCCCAGTCGACCGAAGTGGTGACGCGGCGGGTCACCGCGTCGACGAAGCGCCGCCCTTCCGCGCCGTCGTCGATGCGCAGCAGCACATAGCGCGCCACGGGAAAGGAGAATCGCCCGTAGGCGCGGATCACGTTGCCCTGGATATCGAACAGATCGAGCTGCCTGGTCATGCTTTCTCCCATTGGCGGCCGAGGCGGTACTGGCCGGGCGACCACGACGGACCGCGCACGTCGCGCGGCTTGACGCGGTCCATGAAGGCGCGGAAAGCCTGCTGCAGCGCGGCCGGCTCCATGCCCTGGTGGTCGAGGACGAACTGGCCGAATTCCTGCTTCAGATAGAGCGACTTGAGCTGCTCCTCGAGCGGGTCGTCGGTCGATCCGACGAAGAACAGCGACACGTCGAGCCTGCAGCGCTTCATGTAGCCGGCGAAGCTCCGGCCGTCGTGCACGCGATCGAAATCCCAGCAGAATTGCCAGATGCCGCGCAGGTCGGCCTCGATCGCCTGCCACATGCCCTCGAGATAGGCGTCGAGGTCGCCGTGGAAATTGGTCGAAAACACCAGGTAGCGCGACTTGAGGTGGTCTTGCTTCGGCAGGCCGAGCCGGTAGAAGTAGCGGAACTTGAACGCCAGCGCATCGAGGATGGTGCCGCGCCCCTCGGCGCCGGCGAGCGCCTCCGTGAACACGTCGTCGAGCACGAAATAGCGGCACAGGTAGGTCTGCGGCACCTTCGCCATCGGGCTGTTCTCGCGCGTGTTCCATTCCAGAAGCCGGCATTTCACTTCATCCGCGTAGGCCACCTCGCCGAGGTGGCCCGGCCGGATCGGGCACAGCACGGTCAGGGCAGTGGCATTGCCGCTCTTGTCAGCCATCGATGGTCTCCGCTTCCTCGTCCTTGCCGGCCGGGACGTCGACGGTCCGCGGCGCCGGTGCGATGCGGGCGGCGCGTTCGGCCGCCTTGCGCTGGTCGCGTTCCAGGCGCTTCTGCACCTGGGCCGCTGCCATGCTGATGATCGGCGCCGGGCGCATCGTGCCGAGATCGTTCTGCAGGTGGCGCAGCAGCGCCTTGTACCGGGTGTGGAATTCCTCGGGCGAGACGTCGTCGCCGCCGCAGCGGATGTCGAAGTCGAGCAGCGCGGCCTTGACCTTCTTCGCCGCCTTGACGTCGTTGGCGGTGGCCAGCGGATAGGCGCTGTAGTAGTGGATGGTCTCGATCTGGTTATAGCGGATGTAATCGTGGAAGGGGGTCAGCGGCACCGAGCGCGGATAGCGGATGTTGCCTTTCCAGAACAGGTCCAGGCCCTTGGGGATGGCGAAGGTGAACGAGTCGACGTACTGGTCCCAGCTGCCGTTGAAATTGCTGAAGAACAGCATGTAGCTGTATGTCAGGTCTTCCTTGGGCTGGTCCGGGTGGAGATGCGGGAACTGCCGGCGCCCGACGATCACCCAGCGGGCGTAGTGGATCAGCGACAGCGTCACCAGGCCGGTCAGCACGCCGGGAAACCACTGGACGATCCGGAAGATCAGCCGGTTCACCCAGGTCATGTACCAGCGGATCGGCGTGATCACGTTCATCGCGTAGGCCTTGCCGGCGATATTCGACATACCCCTCCCCCTTTGTTTTTCCGGCTTGCGTCCTTCCGGTCTGCGCGCCGGCTGCGCGAGCCGGGCGTGCATGCATTCTATTGGCCGCCCGATCCGGCGGCAATCCCGCGACGCAAGCCGAGAACCTACCAGAGCTGCGTTGCATACAACAATCCTATATTCATGGGATGTTTTATTTTCCAGACGGTTTAGGATCTTGGTTCCGGAGCCGGTGTCCGCATGTGCGGCGCGCCGGCAACCAGCAGCGCGCGGTTCCTCCCGGATCCCGAACGCCATCACCAGGGATCGATCAGCATGACTCCAGACAGCCATCTTCATCCAGGCATCCGCAGCGACCGCATGCCGCTCGGCCTGGCCCCGCACGACCTGGTGCGCGACCGCTTCCTCGCCAACATCTGCCACGAGCTGCGCACGCCGATCAACGGCGTCATGGGCATGCTCGACCTGCTGCTCGACACCGCCCTGGCCGACGAACAGCGACGCTACGCTCTCACTGCCATGGGCAGCGCCGAGCGGCTGCTGGCACAGATCGACGAACTGTTCGACCTGTCCCTGCTGGAGGCCGGCGTGCTGCCGCTGCAGGAGCACCCCTGCGACCTGGCGGCGGAGCTGGGCAGCGCCTTCGACGGCCTGCGCAGCGTGGCGCGCGAGCACGGCAGCGAACTGCGGATCACCTCCCGCCTGCCGGCCGGCATCCGCGTGCACTGCGATGCCGCACGCCTGCGCCAGCTGGCCTTGAGCATGCTGGGCTGCCTGCTCAAGGCCAACCCGGGTACCGGCCTGGAACTGGCGCTCGACGCGGCACGCGACGACGCCGGCTACTGGCGCGCCGGCATCTCGTTCCACAACCCGGCCGGCGCCTTGCAGGCCGCGCAGGACAGCCTGTCCTGGCGCTTCGCCCATGGGCTGGCCGAACACCTGGGCGCCCGCCTCGAACTGGAACTCGGTTTCGGCGACGCCATGCTGCGGGTCGATCTGCACCTGGCGGCGGCGCCGGACGGCATCGGCGGCCTGCGGCTGCTGTTCGTCGGCGACGATCCGGCGCACAACCAGGCGCTGGGAGAGGCGCTCGCGGAGCACGGCGTCCGCGCCGACGGCTTCGGCGACGCCGGCGAAGCGCTCAAGGCCTTGCGCACCGCCGCCGCGGCCGGCCAACCGTATCGCGCGGCGCTGCTGCAGCGCCGCATGCAAGGTGTCGACGGCGAACTGCTGGGCCGCGCGATCGCGGCCGACCCGGCCTACCAGGGCACACGCCAGCTGCTCCTGTGCGATGCGGCCGCCCAAGGTGCGACGGTGCCGTCCGGATTCGACGCCCTGCTGCCGGCTCGACCGTCGGCCGCGGATGTCGTCGCCGCGCTGGAACGCCTGCCGGGCACGGCCGGAACCGGCACCGCCCCGGCCGACATCCCGGCCGCGCGCGCACGGCTGGCGGGCAAGCGCATCCTGGTGGTCGACGATCACATCGTCAATCAGCAGATCGCCACCCGCATGCTCGCCCGCCTCGGCTGCGAGGCCCATGTCGCCGCCAATGGCCAGGAAGCGGTGGCACTGCACCAGGACCATCGCTACGACCTGATCCTGATGGACTGCGACATGCCGGTGATGAACGGCTACCAGGCGACCGCCGGCATCCGCGCCGCGGAGAACGGCGCGCGCCACACGCCGGTGATCGGCTGGACGGCGATCGCCCTGCAGGAAGAACGCCTGCGCTGCCTCGGCGCCGGCATGGACGATTTCCTGACCAAGCCGCTGCGTCCGGCGGCGCTGGCCGAGGCGCTGCTGCGCTGGATTCCGCAGCGCGATGCCGGCATGCCGGCAGCCGCCGCCAACCTGCCGGCCGACGAGCTGGAATCGATGCGCGATGTCTTCGGCGCCGACTTCCGCGAGCTCGCCACGCTGTTCCTGCACGACAGCCTGCGTCGCCTGGTGTCGCTGCGCGTGGCCGTCGCCGAGGGCGACTGCACGCTGGCCGGCCGCATCGCGCATTCCTTTGCCGGCAGCGCGGCCTCGATCGGCGCCAACCGGCTGTCGTCGACCTGCAGGTCGCTCGAGGCGGCCGCGCGGGCCGGCAGCGTCACCGGGGCGGCCGCGGCCCTGCAGGTGCTGGAACGCGAATACGACGATGCCAGGCAACGATTGCAACGAATGACGAACGCGACGCAGCAACGATAAGCGGCGCGCACCCCAGGGAGGCAGCATGCAACAGCAGAAGAAGGATGTCCGCATCGTGATTGCCGACGACGACCGCGTCACGCGCAGCGTGCTGCGGCTGATCCTGCAGGAGCACGATTGCACCGTGATCGGCGAGGCGACCGACGGCGAGCGCGCCATCGAGTCCTGCCTGGCCTTGCGGCCGGATATCGCCTTCGTCGATATCGACATGCCCAAGATCAACGGCCATGACGTCGTCCAGCGGGTACGCGGCAGCCAGCCGGGCATCCGGGTCGTGATGATCAGTTCGCTCGCCACGCTCGACAACGTGCAGACGGCCATGCGCTCGGGCGCCAGCGGTTTTGTGGTCAAGCCATTCAACGCAGTCAAGGTCATCGAGGCAGTGAGGAACTGCATGCGCGCCTGAACGGCGCACCGTTCCGTAGAGGCGCGCCTTCCCGCGAGGAAGGCAAAATTGGAGGCACCCATGGAGCTTGCAGCCGAACGCAAGGCGCTCGACCAGCGCGCGCGCGCCCTGGTGGTGGACGACGGCCCGGTGGAACGCCTGGCCGGCAAGACGATGCTGGAAAAGCTCGGCTTCGCCGTCGCCCTGGCATCCAGCGGCGAGGACGCGCTGGCCGCCATCGGCGCCGGCGGCATCGACCTGGTCCTGTGCGACATCTCGATGCCGGGCATGAGCGGACTGGCGCTGCTGGAGACGGCGCGCAAGCAGGCGCGCCCGCCGCTGTTCATCATGTCGACCACCTTCGACGACGCCGAGCACGCGGTGCGCTCGCTGCACCAAGGCGCCTACGGCTACCTGACCAAGCCGCTGCGTTTCGAACTGCTGCGCCAGACCGTCGACGAGGCGATGTCCAAGGTCCGCGCCGAGCGGGACTCGGAGCGGCGCGCCACCGAGCAGGCCGAACGCGATCCGCTGACCGGCCTGTACAACAAGGCCGGCTTCTCGCGCCACACCGGCGCGCGGCTTTCGCAGGCGCCGGCGGACGCCCCTTGCGGCGCGCTGCTGCTGCTCAAGGTGCGCGGACTGTCGCACATCAACCACAGCCATGGCCGCGCCGAGGGCGACAAGGTGTTGCAGCTGGCGGCCTCGGTGCTGTCGTCGTCCATCCGCCCGGCGGACATCGTCGGCCGGGTCGGCGGCGACCAGTTCGCCGTCTACCTCGACGGCGTGCCGGCCGACCGGGTGGAAGCGGCCGCGCATGCGATCGTCGACCATGCCGAGAACACCAAGGGCGCGGTCGGCACCGATGCGTTCGCGCTGTCCCTGGTGGCGGGCGCGGCATGCGCGGTCGGCGGCATGACGATCGACGAACTGCTCAGTCATGCGGATTTCGCGCTGCACCTGGCGCGCGAAGGCGGCCGCGACCGCCTGCGTTTCTACAGCAGCGCCGACGAGGTCCACAAGCAGGAGCTGTCGCACCAGCTCGGTATGCTGGCCACGGTGCGCAAGGCGCTGGCGACGCCCGGGCGGCTGGCGATGCATTACCAGCCGATCATCGACCTCGACACCGGCCGCACCAGCCATTTCGAGGCGCTGGTCCGGGTGATGGGCGATGGCGGCCAGCCCTGCAACACCGGCGAGATGGTCAAGACCTGCGAGGTATTCGGCCTGATCGGCCGGCTCGACCGCGCCATCGTGCAGGCCGCGCTGGCCGACCTGCCGGCCCTGCCGGACGGCGCCGGCGTGGCGATCAACCTGTCCGGCAAATCGATCGGCGACCCGGAGCTGCTGCGCCTGATCGAGGAGCGCATCGCCGCGCTCGGCCTCGATCCGGGACGCATCATCTTCGAGCTGACCGAGACCGCCGCCTTCTACAACGTCGAGGAGGTGCGCGCCTTCGTCAGCCGCATCAAGCAGCTCGGCTGCCGCTTCGCGCTGGACGATTTCGGCGTGGGCTTCTCCTCCTTCTACTACATCAAGCAGCTGGAATTCGATTACCTGAAGATCGACGGTTCCTTCATCGTCAATCTCAAGGACAACGAGAGCGACCAGGTGTTCGTGCACGCGATGGTGGAGATCTCGCGCGTGTTCGGGCTGAAGGTCATCGCGGAGTGGGTCGAGGACAGGGAGACTGCCGGCATGCTGCGTACGCTCGGCGTGCAGTACGGGCAGGGATATTGCTTCGGCAAGGCGCTGCCGCTGGGCAGCGTCGCCTGAACGCCGCCGGCGCGCCTCAGCTGGCGCGCACCACCATCAGGCCAGCGCGCAGGCCCGCGCGCACGTTCGGATTCGGAAAGACCACGTACTCGGTCTCTGCACCGACCCGGTAGACATGCTCGCCGTCGCGCGCGATCTCGGCGCCCGGCGGCAGCGGCGTGAAGTTCTGCGTGTCGCCGCCGAACGCCATCGTGAAGGCATCGCTGCGCTTGACGATTTCCTGGGAGACCACGAATACCAGCGGCGGCTTCGGCGCATGCGGCGCGGTGCTGCCGCTGCGCAGCAGCGCGTCGAGCGCCGCCTCGGTGGCGGCGAACTGCGCCAGGTCGTTGGCGCCGAGCGCGCCGATCGTGCCCAGTTCCACCGTGGTGCCGGACGCGCCGAACGACAGCGCGGTCCAGGCGCTGAACGTGCCGGCCAGCTTGCGGTTGAGGATGGCCGCGTCGATGCCGGCGCCGCCCAGCCAGGCCACCAGCGCATCGCGCTCGGCCGGCGGATGGACGTCGGGCACGATGGCGAAGGCGGGATACAGCGAGGGGCGGATGGCGGTGTGCAGGTCCAGGTGCCAGCGCGGACCGTCCGTGCCGGCAAAAAAGGATGTCACCGCCGCCATGATGGCGTCGGCGCGCGGCGCCTCGGCGGCGTTCGCCAGGTCGCCGCGGTCGGCGCGGAACAGCCGGTTCATGTCGGCATCGAGGAAGCGGCGTCCCGCCGCGATCGCCTCGAGATTGCCGACCACCAGCATCAGGTCGACGGCCAGCGCCTCGGGCGACTGCGACAGGCGCTCCAGCAGCGCCGCCGTCATCTCGATCGGCGCCGTCTCGTCGCCGTGCACGCCGACCGACAGCAGCAGGGCCATGCGGCCGGGCCGTGCCGACCTCACGCTCAGGATGCCGCGCGCCGGCTGCGCTACCGCGAAGCCGGCGCCGGAGAAACGCTGCGCGATCGCCGAGAAGTCGGCCTCGGCCAATGCGCGCACGGCATCGGGCACGAGGCCGGGCTTGCCGGCTGCCGTCATGCCGCGCCGCTGGAGGACAGCGCCTCCGACAGCGACCAGGCATCCAGCACCGCCTGCTCCAGCGTCGGCTGGGCATCGGCGGCGCGCGGCGCGAACTTCAGTTTGGCCATCACCTGCTCCACCGATTTCTCCGGCAGCGCGGCGCCGCCGGCGGACACCGGCATCTGGGTCATCACCAGCGACAGCAGGCGCTGCTGCGCGCGGCGCAGCGATTGCAGCGCATGGCTGCGCAGGCCTTCCTGCTCCTTGGTGACGGCCGACTGGGTCAGCACGCGCTCGAGGCGGTCGATGCCCGACTGGCGGCGCACCGACATGCCGATCTGGATGAAGGCCGGCAGCGTCATGCCGGACGGACGCTGCACCGACAGCGCGGCGAACAGGAAGTCCGCCATGCCCTCGATCGCCTCGACCGCGGCGCAGGCCTGGCCGAAGGCATCGCCGTCCTGGCTGTTGGCCGACGAGGCCGACAGCGCCATCAGCGCGCGCGCCGCCTGCGGATCGGCGAACAGCGAGGTCAGCTCGGCGATGCCGCTGCTGTCGCGCTGCTGTTCCGGCACGGCCAGCACGCCTTCGATGACGGCGTTGAGCAGCGCGCGGGTGCGCTGGTCGATCGCCTTGGAGACATCCTGCGGCACGCGCAGCGCATGGGCGTCGAGCGTGTCGAACACCGGCGCCAGGTTCAGCGCGGCCCAGCCCTGCGCCCAGGCGGCGATCACGTCGGTTTCCTTGACGAGATGGGTGCGCGCCAGCGCGCCGACCATCAGCGGGCCGCAGCGGTTGATGACTTCATTGGCCAGCACCGTCGACAGGATCGCATTGGCCAGCGGATGGTCGAGCGGATCGCGCGAGGCCACCAGCAGTTCCGGGAAGTACGGACGCAGCAGCGTGCGGGCCCACGGCGCGCCGGTCAGCGTCTGCGCGCCGAGGATGCGCTTGTAGCGGTTCTTGACGTTGGCCACCACGACCGCCAGCTCCGGCGCGGTCAGGCCTCGGCCCTCGGCCTTGCGGCGCTGCAGCTCGGCGTCCGACGGCAGCTGCTCCAGCTCGCGCGAGACGGCGCCTTCGGCTTCCAGGTTGGCGATCAGCGCGGCGTAGGCATCCAGCACGGCCGGGTTCGACTGCGCCTGCGCCTCGCGGGTCAGCAGGTGGGTCTGCAGCGCGTTGTCGCGCAGCACCAGGCGCGAGATGTCGTCGGTGATGTCGGCCAGGATGCGGTTGCGGTCGGCTTCCGACAGCTTGCCGAGGTTGACCTCGGTGTCGAGCCAGATCTTGACGTTCACCTCGTGGTCGGAGCAGTCCACGCCCGCCGAGTTGTCGATCGCATCGGTGAAGATGCGGCCGCCCTTCATGGCGAACTCGATGCGGCCGGCCTGGGTCGCGCCGAGGTTGCCGCCCTCGGCCACCATCTTGCAGCGCAGCTCGGCGCCGTTGACGCGGATGTGGTCGTTGGCGCGGTCCTTGACCTGCGGATGCGATTCGGTGGTGGCCTTGATGTAGGTGCCGATGCCGCCGTTGTAGAACATGTCGACCGGGGCCAGCAGGATGGCATGCATCAGCTGTTCCGGCGTCAGCGATTCGGCCTCGATGCCGAGCACCGCGCGCACTTCCGGCGAGATCTCGATGGTGCGGGCCGAGCGCGGGAACACGCCGCCGCCTTGCGAGATCAGGCTCTTGTCATAGTCTTCCCATGACGAACGCGGCAGCGCGAACATGCGCTGGCGTTCCTTGAACGAGACCGCCGGATCCGGGTTCGGGTCGAGGAAGATGTGGCGATGGTCGAAGGCCGCGACCAGCTTGAGCTTGTCCGACAGCAGCATGCCGTTGCCGAACACGTCGCCCGACATGTCGCCCACGCCGACCACGGTGAACGGCGTGGTGTTCATGTCGTGGCCCATCTCGTAGAAATGGCGCTTGACCGCTTCCCACGCGCCCTTGGCGGTGATGCCGAGCTTCTTGTGGTCGTAGCCGTTGGAGCCGCCCGAGGCGAACGCGTCGCCGAGCCAGAAGCCGCGCTTGACCGCGATGCCGTTGGCGATGTCGGAGAAGGTCGCGGTGCCCTTGTCGGCCGCCACCACGAGATACGGATCCGGATCGTCATAGGCGACCGTCTCGGCCGGGGCGACGATCTCGCCCTTGCTGCGGTTGTCGGTCATGTCCAGGAGGCCGGCGATGAACAGGCGGTAGCAGGCTTCGCCTTCCGCCGCGATGACGTCGCGGGTGGCGTCCTTGGGCATCATCTTGCAGACGAAGCCGCCCTTGGCGCCGGCCGGCACGATGACCGCGTTCTTGACCATCTGCGCCTTCACCAGGCCCAGCACTTCGGTGCGGTAGTCTTCCATGCGGTCCGACCAGCGCAGGCCGCCGCGGGCGACCGGGCCGCCGCGCAGGTGCACGCCCTCGAAGCGGCGCGAGAACACGTAGATCTCGCGGTAGGGCTTCGGCTCCGGCAGCAGGGCCAGCTGGCTGGAGTTGAACTTGAAGATGATGGTGTCGCCGATCTGCTTGCTCTGGTAGTACGAGGTGCGCAGCGTGGCCAGCATCAGGTCGGCGATGCTGCGCAGGATGTCCTCGGTGTCGGCATGGTTGACTTCGCCGAGGTTCTTCTTCAGCGCGGTCAGGGCCTGGGTGCCGGCGGAGCGTTCCTCCGCGGTGGCGGCCGGGTCGAAGCGCTTCTTGAAGCTCTCGATCAGCATGCGCACGAACTTCGGCTGCTTGCGCAGGCTGTCGGCCATGTAGCGCAGCGAGAACTTGCTGCCGGCCTGGCGCCAGTAGCTGGCGTAGGCGCGGATGACCTGGACTTCCTTCTGGCGCAGGCCGGCCTCGATCACCAGGCCGTTCATGCGGCCGTCCTCGGCCTCGTTGTTGAACAGCGCCTCGAACAGTTCGGTGGCGGCGTCGGCCACCTGCGGCTGGGCCAGCTTGGCGGCCGAGGCCTGGTCGACCGTCAGCACGGTGGCGTAGAACACCGCGCCTTCCGGCGTCTCGAGGGCGAAGGTCTGCTCGCGGTCGACGGCGACGCCGGCGTTGTGCAGCGCCGGCAGGATCTGCGACAGCGAGGTCGCGTGGCCGCGCGACAGCAGGCGGATGTTGACGGTGTCGCGCGGGCCGATCTCGATGTGGACCTTGACGCGGCCGGAATCCTTGTTGCCGACCAGTTCGCAGACGTCGCGGTAGGCGACGGCCGGCGGCGTGGCGGCGATGTAGTCGGCCGGCAGCGCCGGCACGGCGCGACGCAGCGCGGCGCGCAGGCCGCCGTCGGCGGAGTCGACCAGTTCGTTGAAGGCGGTGTGCCAGCCGTCGACCGCGGCCAGCAGCGGCTGCTGGATGTCGTTGACGAGGTCCAGCGACAGGCGCGCGCCGGTGGCGATGTAGTAGACGCGGGCCAGCGGGCCGTCCGACAGCAAGGTCTGGGTGCGCACGTCGGAGGCGCCGGACAGGCTGCGCAGGCCGGTGGCCAGGCGCTCGACCAGCGCCGAGCTGTAGCGCTCGCGCGGCATGTAGACCAGCACGTTCAGGTGGCGGCCGTAGAGGTCGGGACGGGCGAAGACCTTGGCGCGCGGCTGCTTGTACAGCGCGACGACGGTGCCGCAGACATCGGCCAGCCACTCCGGCGAGGCCTCCAGCACCTCGGTGCGCGGCAGCGATTCGAGGATGTCGACGAATTTCTCGGCGCGGAAGCCTTCGGTGCGGACGCCGGCAAGCTTGAGCACCTGCTTGACGCGCACGCGGGCGAACGGCATCTGGGCGATCGGCGTGGCCGAGGCGGTACGCGAGAACAGGCCGATGAAGCAGTGCTCGCCGCGCACGGTGCCGTCGGCGGCGGTGTCGCGCACGCCGACGAAATCGAGACGCTGGTCGCGGTGCAGCGTGGACTGGGCGTCGGCCTTCACCACCGACAGGGTGTCGGCACGCGGCGCCAGCGCATTGAGGTCTTCGGGGATGCCGGCCAGCGACTTGTCGTAGACCGGATGGGACTGGTCCTTGAGCACGCCGATGCGGCTCGGGATGTCGCGCACCAGCTTGCTTTCCTTCGGCGACACCGTGTAGTACGCATAGCCGAAGGCCTCGAAACCGCCGCTCTTCGCCCAGTCGAGGAAGGCAGCGACTTCCTTGCCCTCTTCCGTGCCGGCGGCCGACAGTTCGGCGGCGATGGCGGTCATCTTGTCGGCGATCGCCCTGGCATCGCGGTGGACCGCGGCGGCATCGCCGGCAACCATGCGGATGTTGGCGACCAGGCCGGCCAGTTCCTGTTCGGCGACTTCGTCGGACAGCAGCACGAGCACGTAGGATTCGAGCGGATCGGTGCCTGCGGTGGCGGTATCGGCGCGGGCCACGCCGGAGGCGTCGCGGCCGACCGACAGCACGGCGTTGAGCACGGCGCGCGACGGGATGCGCGCGCGGCGCAGGGCCATCACGATCGAGTCGACCAGGAAGGGCATGTCGCGGTTGAGGATCAGCAGCGCGGAAGCATGGCCGCCGCGGCCGTCGGCGTAGCGCAGCGTCTCGACCTGGCAGTCGTCCGGGTTGCGCTTGGCGATACGGGAGAAGCCGTCCCACAGGACCGAGGACAGGACTTCGGGGGTGATGTCGGCGAGGTCTTCCTCTTCGAGGGAGCCGAGCCAGCAGTCGATCAGGGCGACCACCGATTTTTGCGTTGCAGCAGCGTCTCCTGCGGCTGCCAGGGCCAGTTCCAGCGTTTTCTTGCGAAGGTCTTGGGATAGTTGGTTCATGGCTTCTCCATTTTCGATGGCCTAGTATGCGCGGGGTACCCTGGGGCATCTTTCAGCCGCGCGACGCCAATTTACACAGGGGCGGCAGGTCTTTTTCTGATGGTGTCCGCCCACGGACTGACAACGCATGGATAGTAAGCGCTGTCCTGCCAACGATTGTTTTCTTCTCTTCGAGGGCGGCAGAAGCAAATTCGAAGCGGGGCGCAGCGGACACTATACCCCTGTTGGTGGAAATGGAAAGATTCCGACGTTTGTATTCCATTGCATCACATCTGTCGACGATTCTTCCAATAGATCAATGCTTCTGCCGCACAAAATTCGATGCGCGAATTTGCAATCGGCAAGATGTGCATCCCGCGCGGGGCTTGCGGTGTGACAAGCATCGGACGAGCGGGGTCTTGCGATGGGTGACCGCTTCGGACTTACGGGCGTATCGATTGCACGTACATCACGAGCTTGCCATCGTGTCCCTTGTACGTGCATGTCCAGCCTGCCGTCGGCCCGCCTGTATGCCGTATGGCGAGTCTGCTGTTGAGTCTCCTGTGTGCAGTATGGCAAGCCTGCTGTTGGGTCCCCTGTATGCCGTATGACGAGCCTGCTGTTGCCCCCTGTTTGCGTTATGACGAGCCCGCCGTTGAGTGCCTTGCACGCTCATGACGAGCCAATGGGCGCGGGGGACGGGGTCGGCACTACGCGGCCCGGCATACCGCCACATTCGTGGCGTGTATCCGGCTCGCCGCTCCGCACCGACCCCGTCCCCCACGCCTGACTGAGTACGCGCATGCACCGTGACTGCACGCGCCGTCGCTCCTACCCCCTCGCAGGTGGAAGGCTGGGATGGGGGTCGTGCGCTCGATCACGTGCATGCAGCAATTCAAGCGCACTACCCCCACCCTGACCCTCCCCCTGCGAGGGGGAGGGGATATCGGGGAGGCTCGCATGCAGACACGCTTGCCAAGTCCGAAGCGGTCATGCCGGCGCTTGTGCCGCCACGCTTTGGAGCTGCCGGTGGAGCATCTGCCGAAACGGATCAGGGCCAAAACTTGTTTGAGCCCCGCAGGGGCGAGTTGTTTTGGACCCCGTTTCGGCAGATGCTCCACCGGGCGCCCGCAGGGCGACCCCGCAGGGGCAGCGGAACAGCGTGGCGGCGCAAGCGCCGGCATGGCCGCTGCCTGCATATCAAAGGCGCATAGCCGCTGCCCGCACATCACGAGCGCATAGCCGCATCTGCATACCAAGACCGCATAGCCGCCACCTGCGTACCAGGAATAGCGCATGCCAACCAGCGCACCGGCATGTGCTTGTGCATGGCAGCCGTCCGCAATCTGGAGAACCCGGGAAAAAAGCGGCCCCCCGATCGGGGGGCCGCGCCTGGCGAGGAGATCCGCTGGCACAAGGGTTCGGGCGCATCCGGCATTGCAGCGCCCGGCGCGAAGGTGCGCCGCCGCCGCGCGGGCGACGGAGCCAGGAGACCCTCCTCTCCCCCTTCGATCGAATGCGGATTCTACGAAGGCGCAACCGATCGGGATTGGCAAATCCCCGCAGCTGAGCGGCGATTTTTCCCGCGCTTGAGATATCGCAAGCATCCCGGCCGCGACCGCCACAGCGGCAGGGACAAAAAAAACGCCCCGCGCAATGCGGGGCGTTCCGGAAGCTGGCAGGCCGCGCGCGGCCGGCCGGATCAGTTGAAGTTGTACTTGGCCGAGAAGTTCACACGGTTCATCTCGCCCGTCTCGCCGGCCAGGGTCTTGCGGCGGCCGATGATGTACTCCGCACCAAAATCCACACCCGGCACCGGCGTCCAGAAGAAGCCCATGTGCGTCTGCCAGACGCTGCGGTTGACGCCGAAGCGGCCGCTGTCGAGACCGTTGGCGCGCGCCCAGGCGGTGTACTCGTTGTCCGAGTTGCGCTGGTAGCCGAGACCGAAGTTGTAGCGCAGCGAATCCGATGCCTTGTGCTGGTAGCCGATCACCGTACCGATCGCCTTCTCCAGCACGATGCGGCCGTTGCCGGCGTCATAGCCTGCGCCCTCGACGTAGTTGAAGTAGCGGCCGACACCATTGCCGCCGGTGATTGCGAGCGTCAGGAAGTCGTCGCCGGCCATCTTCACGAAGGCCGATGCTGCCAGGCCCCAGCCGCGGCGCGATGCCTTGGCACCGGCACCGTCGTCGATGCGGTGCTCGGTGGCCAGACCGCGCACCGACAGCGCGCCCCAGTCGTACGACTTGTCCCAGCGGCCGACCAGATCGGGCACGCGCGAGAAGCCGGCGATCGTCGCCTCGCCGGCCGACGCATCCATCACGTAGCTGACCGGGTTCTCGACCGCCACGGTGAAGTCGCCGTGGTCCTTGGTGCCGTAGGTGTAGCGGATCTGCGGCTGGCGGATGAAGGTGGCGCCGATCGGGCCGTTGAAGTCGACCGTTTCCGGCAGGTTGTCGACGTCCATGAAGGTCGACCAGGTCTGGCCGACCAGCAGGCCGCCGAACTTGCCGTACGCATGGCGCAGGCGGAAGTTGTAGCTGTTGGTCGCCTGCTGGGTATAGATGTTGGCCACCTTGCCGGACACCGCGGTGTTGCCGGTGCGCGGGTCGTTGTTGAAGTCGCCCTCGATCTTGACCGAGGCCGGGCCGAAGGTGGTCGGCGTGCTGGCCTCGAAGCCCAGGCGCGTGGTGCGCGCGTGCAGGAAGGTCTGTCCCTTGCGGTTGCCCTGCTCGCTGCCCTTGAGCGGCGCATAGGGCAGGAAGGTCGCGTAGTCGATGTCCGAGTTGTCGCCCTTGAACTCATGCACGGCGTTCAGCTCGGCGAAGCCGTAGAAGCGCAGCGACGTCTCCGAACCCGGCAGCCGGTAGGAGCCGCCGATGTCGCCGGCGACCACCGCATCCTTGGCGCGCAGCTCGACCTGCTCGATGCGCTCGGCCAGTTCGACCTTGCTCGGGCCGGCCTCGACCGGCGCCGGCTTCGCGACGGCCTGGGCGGTCACGGCCTGGTCCTTCTTGAGGGCGTCGAGCTCCTCGCGCAGGCGCTTGATTTCCGCGCGCATCTCTTCGAACTGCTGGGCCATCTGCGCCTGGGCGCTCGGTGCCTTGGCGGCGGCCTTCGCCTTGGTCTGGGCCACGGCCGGCAGCGCCGAGGCGGCGAACAGCATGGCGATCGAAACGGTGAGGCTGGTACGTTGGAAAATCATTGTTTTTCTCCCAGTGTGTGTATGTTGCGTATCGGTTCGGCGGCGCGCTGCCGGACTGGCCCTGCGCTTTCCGCCCGGGACGCCGCACCGGCGGCCTCCCTGCTTGGTGAATCGTGCTGCGGCAAGGAGTGCCGGGCGCTCAACCGCCGTCCTTGATCTGCCCGAGGAAAGCGCGAATGCGGTCGTTCTTCTGGCTGCCGAAGAACTCCTCCGGCGGCGCCTCCGCCAGGATCTGTCCCTTCTCGAAGAAGATCACGCGGTCGGCCACCTCGCGCGCGAACCCCATCTCGTGCGTGACGACGATCATCGTCATGCCCGAGCGCGCCAGGTCCTTCATCACGTCGAGCACTTCCTTGATCATCTCCGGATCGAGCGCCGAGGTCGGCTCGTCGAACAGCATCACCTTCGGCTGCATCGCCAGCGATCGTGCGATCGCCACGCGCTGCTGCTGGCCGCCGGACAGCTGGTGCGGATACTTGTGCGCATGGTCGGACAGGCCGACCTTGGCCAGCAGCACCCGCGCCGCCTCTTCCGCCTGCGCGCGCGTGACGCCGCGCAGCCGGCGCGGCGCCAGCGTGATGTTGTTCATCACCGTGAGATGCGGGAACAGGTTGAAGCTCTGGAACACCATGCCCACCTCGCGGCGGACGGCGTCGATGTGCTTCATGTCCTCGTTCAGCTCGATCCCGTCGATGACGATGCGGCCCGAATCGTGCGTCTCCAGGCGGTTGAGCATGCGCAGGAAGGTCGACTTGCCCGAGCCGGACGCGCCGACGATCACCGCCACCTCGCCCTGCCGGAACTGCGTCGAGACGTCGCGGATCACATGGAACTTGCCGAAGTGCTTGTTGACCTTCTCGGCCGTGATCAGCGGCGGCAGGTCGCTGCGCACCTGGTGCTGGTTGCCGGTCATGTCGTGGCCGCTCATGGATGCCTCTCCACGTCGAGCTGGCGTTCGATGGCGCCGGAAATCTGCGTCATGATCGTCGTCAGCAGCAGGTAGATGACGGCCACCGTGGTCAGCGTGTGCACCGGCATGAAGGTCGAGGCCTGCAGGCGGTTGCCGATGTTGGTCAGCTCCACCACGCCGATGCTGTAGGCCAGGCTCGAATCCTTCAGCAGCGCCACGATGTTGTTGACCAGCGGCGGCAGCGAGATGCGGAACGCCTGCGGAAACACCACGTCGCGGAAGGTCATGAACGGCGTCAGGCCCAGCGAGCGCGCGGCTTCCACCTGCCCCTTGTGCACCGCCAGGATGCCGGCGCGGATCGCCTCGGCGTTGTAGGCGCCGACGTTGAACGCCAGCGCCACGCAGGCGGAGGCGAAGTCCGACATCTGCAGGCCCGGGATCAGCGCCGGCACCGCGAAGAACACGAACAGGATCTGCACCAGCAGCGGCGTGCCGCGGATGACCCAGATGTAGAAGTTCGCGATCCAGCGCAGCGGCGGCAGCTTCGACAGCTTGGCCAGCGCCGCCAGCACGCCGAGCGCCACGCCGGCGAGTCCCGCCAGGATGGTCAGCTGCACCGTGACGCGGGCGCCCTCGGCGAACTGCTCGGCTGCGGGGCCGATCGGCTCCGGCATCCACGACAGCGGAATCGCCATGCCCCACAGGAACACGACGAGCAGCGCAACGGCGATCGCGATGGCGACCGCGCTGCGCTTCTCGCGCGACCAGTGGGCCGGCAAGAGCGAAAGAGCTCCTTGCATGTTGTTCTCCCTAGACGAACTCCCGAGGGAGGATCACTTGCAGCGGATGTCTTCCTTGAGGTATTTCTCCGAGATCTTCTGGTAGGTGCCGTCGGCCATCAGCTCGGCCAGCGCCTTGTTGATCTGGGTGGCGAGCGAGGTGTTGCCCTTCTTGACGGCGGTGGCGATCTTCTCGACGAAGAGATAGCCGCCGGTCTTCAGGCCGAGCGAAGGATTGCCGTCCATCGCCGCCTTGACGACGAAGCGGTCGGACACCCAGGCGTCGACGCGGCCGGCGATCAGCGCGGTGCGGGCATCGGTGTCCTGCGGGAAGTTCTTCACTTCCTTCACGCCGGGCAGCTTGCGCACGTTTTCCATGTAGGTCGAACCGGTCTGCACGGCGACCGTCTTGCCGGCCAGCTGGTCCGGGGTGCGGATGCTGCCGTCCTTGGTGACGATCACGCCGCCGGAGCAGTAATGCGGATCGGTGAAGGTGACGGCCTTGGCGCGCTCCTCGGTGATGCCGAAGGATGCGATCACCATGTCCCAGCGGTCCTGGCGCAGACCGGCGAGCAGCGCGTCGAAGGACAGTGCCTTCCACTCGATCTGCACGCCCATCTTCTTGGCCAGCGCTTCGCCGAGCTCGACCTCGAAGCCGGTCAGCTTGGAGCCCTGGAAGTAATTGAACGGAGGATAGGCGCCCTCGGTGGCGGCGATGATCTTGCCGCTGGACTTGATTTCTTCGAAGGTGCGGGCGTGGGCCGACGCGGCCACGGCAAAGCCTGCGGCGATCGCCAGCAGGGTCTTGAGCAGATTCATTGTGACTCCATCCAGGAAGTGTTGACACGAAGTAGTGGTGCTTCTTTTTTTGCCCGTCTCCGCAGGCTCGGCGACGTCATCCACGCTGGTCAAGCCGATGGATGCGCCGCAATTCTGGTCCCCTGTCCGATAATTTCTCTCACGGGCCGCCGGAGGCTGGGCGCCTCCGGGGACGCAAAAAACGGCACATTATGGACTAACGGTTAATCGACGTACAAATCCGGCAAGCCGAGGATGTTGCTTAAATCACTCAGGGCCGTATTGACTTCGATGGCCAGTTGCGGGTCGGCCAGGTCGGACGGCGCCAGGCGGTCGCGGTAATGCTTCTCGACCCAGGCCACGAGGCGGCCGTACAGGTCCTCCGTCATCAGCACGCCCTGGTGCATCGCCCCCTCCTCCTGCACCGTCAGCGCCACGCGCAGCCGCAGGCAAGCCGGGCCGCCGCCGTTGCGCATCGATTGACGCAGATCAAAGCAGATGAGTTCGTCGATCGGGCCGCCAGACGCGACCAGCTGGTCGAGGTAACGCGCGACGTTGTCGTTCTCCTGGCATTCCTGCGGCACCACCAGCGCCATGCGGCCGCCCTCCTTGCTCAGCAGCTGGCTGTTGAAGAGATAGCTCCTGACCGCATCCTCGACGGTGACCGCCGAAGTGGGGACACGCACCGGACGCAGCTCGGCGCCGACATGGGCCATCGCCGCGCGCAGGGTCGCCAGCGCGGCCTGTTCGTCGATGAAGGCCTGCTCGTGGTAGAACAGCACGTCGCCGTTGCCGACCGAGATCACGTCGTTGTGGAACACGCCCTGGTCGATCACGTCCGGGTTCTGCTGGATGAACACGGTGGCGCGCTCGTCCAGGCCGTGCAGGCGCGCGACGGCCTGGCTGGCCTCGAGCGTCTGGCGCGCCGGGAAGCGCTTCGGCGCCGGTGCGGCCGGATCGAATTCGGCGCGGCCGTAGACGAACATCTCGACGCCCTTCGCGCCGTGGCTGGCGCACAGGCGGGCATAGTTGGCGGCGCCCTCGTCGCCGAAGGCCGGCGTCGGCGGCAGCGCCGCGTGCACCGCGAAATGCGTCTGGTCGCGGAAGATGGCGCGCAGCGCGCGCTCGGTCTGGGTGTGCTCGTGCGAGCGGTGCAGCTTGTTGTTCAGGTTGGCGACGGTGAAGTGCACGCGGCCGTCGGCGGTGTCGGCCGAGGGGCTGACGGTGCCGGCATTGGCGGTCCACATCGGCGACGCCGAGTAAGCGCAGGCCAGGATGACCGGCGACGCCTTGTAGGCCTTGCTGATCACCTCGGCGTCGGTGCCGGTGAAACCGATCGACCGCAGCAGACGGAAGTTCGGCCGCATCTGCGGCGGCAGCAGCCCCTGGCCGAAGCCGCGCGCCGCCAGCGCGCGCATCTTGGCCAGGCCCTGCAGCGCGGCCTCCTTGGGATTGGAGACGCTCTTGACGTTGTTGAAGGAAGCGACATTGCCGAACGACAGGCCGGCATAGTTGTGGCTCGGCCCGACCAGGCCGTCGAAGTTGAATTCGCGCGTGTTGTTCGTCGACATTGTTGTGGTGTCCTTCGATGAAAGTCAGTGTGTCAGTGCGGCAGGCAATCAGGACTGCGCCGGCGAGAACAGGAGACCGGGCGACAGCGCCTTGGGCATCTCGAGCTGGTTGTTCTCGATCGAGGCCACCGGATAGGCGACATAGTCGGCCGCGTAATACGCGCTCGGGCGGTGGTTGCCGGACTTGCCGATGCCGCCGAACGGCGCGCTCGACGCGGCGCCGGTGGTCGGACGGTTCCAGTTGACCACGCCGGCGCGGGCGCGCAACAGGAAGGTCTGCCACAGCGACGCATCTTCCGACAGCAGGCCGGCGGCCAGGCCATACTCGGTCGCGTTCATCGCCGAGATCGCCTCGTCGAAGCTCTTCACGCGCTTCACCTGCAGCAGCGGGCCGAACCACTCCTCGTCGGGGATGTCGCGCGCGTCGGTGACGTCGACGATGCCGGGCGTGAGGAAACCGGTGTTCTCCTTGAGCGAGCGCATCTCCAGGAGCAGCCTGCCGCCGCGCTCGACCAGATCCGCCTGGGCCGCCAGCAGCTTCTTCGCCACCGGCGCCGACACCACCGGGCCCATGAACGGGGCCGGCTCGTCGTTCCAGGCGCCGACGCGGATGTTGCCGGCCACCTCGACCAGGCGGTCGACGAAGGCCTGGCCCGCCGGCGAATCCTCGACGATCAGGCGGCGCGCGCAGGTGCAGCGCTGGCCGGCCGAGACGAAGGCCGAGAAGATCGCATGGTGGACCGCCGCGTCGATGTTCTGCACGTTCCAGGCGACCAGCGCATTGTTGCCGCCCATCTCCAGCGCCAGCATCTTGCCGGGCTGGCCGGCGAACTGCCTGTGGAGGATGGCGCCGGTCTGGTAGCTGCCGGTGAACAGGATGCCGTCGAGCTCCTCCGCCTGCGCCAGCGCCACGCCAGTGTCGCGCGCGCCGTTGACGAGGTTGAGCACGCCGGCCGGCAGGCCCGCCTCGATCCACAGCTGCACCGTGCGGATCGCCGTCTGCGGCGCGTACTCGCTCGGCTTGAACACGATGGTGTTGCCGGCGATCAGGGCCGGGACGATGTGGCCGTTGGGCAGATGCCCCGGGAAATTGTAGGGGCCGAACACGCCGAACACGCCGTGCGGACGATGGCGCAGCACCGCGTCGCCGTCGGCGATCTTCGACTGCGTCACGCCGGTGCGCGCATGGTAGGACTGCACCGAGATGTCGACCTTGTTGGCCATGGTGGTCACTTCGGTGCGCGCTTCCCACAGCGGCTTGCCGACTTCCTGCGAGATCAGCACGGCCAGCGACTCGCCGTGCTCCTTGAGCAGGTCGCGGAAACGCATGCAGATGGCGATGCGCTCGTCCAGCGGGCGCAGCGCCCACGGCTCGAAGGCGGCGCGCGCGGCGCGGCAGGCGGCGGCAACGTCAAGGGCGGTCGCCTGGCGGCCGGTCCAGATCGTGTTGCCGGTGGAAGGGTCGATGACGGCGAGCGGGGCGCCCTCGCCTGCGATCCATTGTCCGTCGATGTAGTGGCTATGCATGGTGTTTTCTCGGGTTCAGGTTCATGACGCGGACCGGGTCGCCGGTCTCGCAGGAAAGCGCCCGGCGTTCGGCGTCCGCCAGCGCGACGCGGCCGTGCCCGGCCTGCGCGGTGGCGACGATGACGCGGAAATCCTCGAGCGAGGTGGTGGCCAGCATCGCCGGCACGTCGTACTCGACCACGTCGCCGCGCTCGACGATGACCAGCTCGCTCTCGCGCAGCGAGCGCAGCTCGGAGATGCGCGCCTGCAGCACCGGGCCGGCGTCGAAGATGTCGACGTAGCCCTCGTAATACATGCCTTCCGATTCCAGCAGGCGGCGCGCCGGCACGGTGTCCTTGTGCACCTGGCCGATCACTTCCTGGGCGCGCTGCGGCAGGTAGGCCACGTACAGCGGATGGCGCGGCATCAGCTCGGCGATGAAGGATTTCTTGCCCAGGCCCGTCAGGTCGTCGGCGCGCGAGAAATCCATCTTGAAGAAATGCCGGCCCAGGCCTTCCCAGAACGGCGAATGGCCATCCTCTTCCTGGAAACCGCGCAGCTCGGCGATCAGCTTCTTCTCGAACAGGTGCGGGAACTGCGCGATGAACATGAAGCGGCTCTTCGACAGCAGGCGGCCGTTGTAGCCGGTGCGATAGGCCGGATGCAGGAACAGCGAGCACAGCTCGGAACAGCCGGTCAAGTCGTTGGACAGGTAGAGCGTGTCCATGCGCGAGAACACATTCAGCTCGGTGCTCGAATGCACCAGCGTGCCGATGCGGTAGTTGTAGAACGGCTCGTCCAGGCCGACCGCCGCCTTGATCGCGCAGACGCCGGCGACGTTGCCGCTGGCGGTGTCTTCCATCACGAACAGGTAATCGCGCTGTTCCGGCGGGATCTGTCCGGCGAAGGAGGCCACCGCCACCTCGACGCGGCGGCCGAGCACCTTGCGGTCGGGCTTGAGCGTGGTCATGCCGTCGCCGACCTGCATGGCCATGTCCATCAGGCCGTCGAGATCCTGTTCCCTGATTGCACGTACGACTAGCATGGCGGCCTCACAGTTTCACGCACAGGACGTTGTCGCCCGAGGCGACGTCCAGTGCACGCATGGTGTCCGGGTTCAGCACGATGCTGTCGGACAGTTCCAGCCGGGCGCAGTCGGCCACCACGGCGCGAAAGCCGTGCTCGCGGCCGTTGCAGACGAGGTAGCGCGCCTTCGGCGTGTCGTCGGGATTGACGTAGTAGGCGACCTCGCGCCGCATCGCGCCGGAGAACGAGCGCAAGGCGTGCTTGTGCGCCTGCAGGATCGGGCCGCCGTCGAAGATGTCGATGAACTCGTCGGGCTGGAAGCCCTCTTCCGAGAGGATGTCGAACGGCAGCTCGCCCTCGGCATGTACCTGGCCCATCACTTCCTGCGCCTCGCCCGGCAGGAGCGGCACGTAGATCGGGTAATGCGGCATCAGCTCGACGATCAGCGTGCGGTTGCGGGCGCCTTCGATGGTGCGCTCCGCCTCCAGGAAATCCATGTTGAAGAACTTGCGGCCGAGCGCTTCCCAGAACGGCGAGCGGCCGTCGGCATCGGTGTGGCCGGCCAGCGAGGCGAAGAATTTCTCGCCGAAGCGGTGCGGCGCCGAAGCGGCATACAGGAGCCGTGCGCGCGACAACAGCGCCGCCGCCGTGCCGTCGCCGCCGTGCCGTCGCACGAAGAAGCTCGACAGCTGCGAATGGCTGGTCAGGTCGGAGCACAGCGTCAGCACGTGCACGCTGTGGCTGATGTTCAGGTCGCGCGAGACCTGGTGGATCACGTCGTTGCGGAAGGCGAAGAAGGTACCCGACGATCCCGCGGTCGCGGCGATCGCGGCGGCGCCGGCGATGCCGCCGTCGTCGAGCGACTGCAGCACGAAGAAATAGGATTCCTCGCCGGGGATCGCCACCTCGCTGGAAAACGAGGCGACCGAGCGCTCCACGGCGCGCTCGAAGGCCTGCTTCGAACGCGGCAGCGTGTGCACGCCCTGCGTGGCCTCGGCGGCCAGCGTGGCGAGTGCCGGGATGTCTTGCGGTTCTGCCGGCCGGACGACGTACATGGGTCTCTCCCGCATGGGTGTTGTGTTGCGCACCGCCCCGGCATGACCGGGGCGATGGCGCTTCCGAAGATCCTCGATCTCGCCGACGCGCAGCCGGCAAACCGCCGGATCAGGCCTGGGCCAGGAAGGCGTCGAGCGCGCGGCGCAGCAGCTGGTCGGCTTCCTCGATCTGCTCGTTGGAGACCACCAGGGCCGGCAGCAGGCGTACCACGTCCGGGCCGGCGATCAGGATCATCAGGCCGGCCGCTTCCGCCGCCTTGGTGATGTCCTTGGCACGGCCCTTGCAGGCGTCGGCGACGACCATGCCGATCATCAGGCCGCGGCCGCGCACTTCGGAAAATACCTGCGGATAGTCGGCGACGATCTTCCTGAGCTTGCCCATCAGGATCTCGGTCGCTTCCTTGACGCGCGCCAGGAAGGCCGGCTGGTTGATGGTCTGCACGACCTTCAGCGCGATCGCGGTCGCCAGCGGGTTGCCGCCGTAGGTGGTGCCGTGCGAACCGACGGCGAAGGACTTGGCGATCTCTTCCGTGGTCAGCATCGCGCCGATCGGATAGCCGTTGCCGAGCGCCTTGGCGGTGGTCAGGATGTCCGGGGTCACGCCGTAGTTCATGTAGGCGTACAGGTCGCCGGTACGGCCCATGCCGCACTGGACTTCGTCGAAGATCAGCAGCGCGCCGGTCTTGTCGCACAGCGCGCGGAGCTCCTTCAGGTAGGCCGGGTCGGCCGGCATCACGCCGCCCTCTCCCTGCACCGGCTCGACCACCACGGCGCAGACGTCGTCGGCGATGGCGGCGCGGGCGGCCTCGATGTCGTTGAACGGGATGTGGTGCAGGTCCGGCGGCAGCGGCTCGAAGCCTTCGGTGTACTTGGCCTGGCCGCCGACGGAGACGGTGAACAGCGTGCGGCCGTGGAAGGCATTCAGGCAGGAGACGATGCGCGACTTGCCCGGGCCGGACTTGTTGCGGGCATGCTTGCGGGCCAGCTTGAACGCGGCTTCGTTGGCTTCGGCGCCGGAATTGCAGAAGAAGGCGCGGTCGGCGAAGGTGGCCTCGGTCAGGGCTTTCGCCAGGCGCAGCACCGGCTCGTTGGTGTAGCCGTTGCCGACATGCCAGAGCGTGTTGGCCTGCTCGACCATGGCGGCGACGATCTCCGGATGGCAGTGGCCGAGGCTGGTCACCGCGATGCCGCCGGTGAAGTCGAGGTAGCGGCGGCCGTTCCGGTCCCACAGCTCGAGGCCCTTCGCGCGCACCGGCACGAGGTTGCTCGGGGCGTAGGTGGGCACCATCACCTCGTCGAAGGTCTGGCGGGTGACGTCAAGTTGCTCGCCCTGGGCGGCATCGATCTTGTGGACTGCGGTCATGAGTGGCTCCGGTGGAAAGAGTCGGGATGTTGGAAGTATAGAAAGGGAGAGACGGCGGAATCTTTTGAAATGGCGACAGCGAATTTCAAAAAGCGCGCCGGAAGTGTACCGGAAGCGGGCGATGGCGATCCTGCAAGGCAAGTCCGGAGCGGCACGCGGGCGTTTGCGAAATGGCAATCCCGGAGGCCGGAACGCCGGCGAACGCCCGACGGCCGTCAGGCCTGCATCTTGCGCTGGCGCTCCTCGCGCGGCGTGATGCCGAACAGCGTGCCGTAGGCCGTCGAGAAATGGGAGCCGGACGAGAAGCCGCACATCAGGCCCACCTGCACGATCGACTGGTTCGATTCGAGCAGCAGCTGGCGCGCGCGCCTGAGGCGCAATTCGAGGTAATAACGCGACGGCACGCTGCCGAGGTATTGCTTGAACTGGCGCTCCAGCTGGCGGCGCGAGATGCCGACCAGGCCGGCGATCTCGTCGGTCGACAGCGGCTCCTCGATGTTCGCCTCCATCAGCATCACCGCTTCGGACAGCTTGGGCTGCAGCGCGCCGAAGCGCGCCTGCAGCGCCACGCGCTGGCGCTCGCCGCCAGGCCGCACGCGGTCGATGCACAGCGCTTCCTTGACCACGGCCTGCAGGTCGCTGCCGAAGACTTCCTGCAGCAGCGTCAATGAAAAGTCGATGCTGGCGGCGCCGCCGCAGCAGGTCAGGCGATTGCCGTCGATCTCGAATATCTGGGAACTCAGGATGGCCCGCTCGGCGGTGTCGTCGGTCTCGGCATACAGCGACCACGGCAACGCGGCGCGCGTGCCTTCCAGCGCCCCGGCGCGCGCCAGCCACAGCACGGCAGCGCCAACGCCGCCCCAGGCCGGCGCCTGCTGGCAGCGCTCGATCGCGCGGCGCAGCTCTTCGGCGGCCGGCGAATCCGTATCGACATCGGCCACCAGCAGGGCGATGTGGGCAAAGCCGGCGTCGGCGGCCGCGGGCAACGGGGCCGTCTGGACCTGCAGCCGTTCGCGGCCGAGCACCCGTGCCGCCAAGCGCAGCGGCTGCGCCAGCCCGGCCCAGGACAGGGACGCGTCGCCGCCCGCATCGATCAGCAGGATGCGCAGCGGCGCCTCGTGGGCGAGATCGGGAAGGGCGAACTGGGCCATGGATGGTCGGGTGGAGGCCGGGACATGCCGGCCGGGGAAGCCCTATTGTCTTTCAAGAATGCCGCAAACCCAACGATTTTGTCCGAAAACCGGAAAACCCCGTCGCGTTCATGGAAGGTCGATGCCGCCGGGCGGACCGAGCGGATGGCGCTCCCCTGCCCTCGCTTTCGGCGTCCACTGGCTGACGATCATCCCGGCGATCATCAGCGCCGCGCCCAGCATGCCGCGCCAGGCCATGGTCTCGCCGAGCCAGAAATAGGCGGCGATGGCTGCGCAGCCCGGCTCGAAGGCGTAGATCACCGCAGCCTCGTTGGCGCTGGCGTGGCGCTGCCCCCAGGTCTGCAGCGAGATGATCGCCGCCGTGGCGACCACGCCGAGATAGACCACGTTGGGCCAGTGGACCGACAGCGCGGCCGACATCTTCGTCCAGTCGACCGGCCTGCCCGGCGTCTCGACCAGCAGCAGCCACAGCGCCGCGCAGGCGGCCACGCTGACGATCTGCATGGTGGTCAGCACCATCAGCCGCTCCACCTTGCGGGTCGAGACTTCCATCAGCTTGATGTACAGGCCGAAGCACACCGCGCCGCCCAGCGCGAGCGTGTCGCCGACGCTCCAGGCGCCGCCGTCCCAGCACAGCGCGAACAGGCCGGCGATGGCCAGCACGATCGCCACCACGATGCGCTTCTCCGGCGGCGTGCCCATCGCCACGCCCAGCAGCGGCACCACCAGCACGTTGAGGCCGGTGATGAAGGCATTGCGGTTGGCGCTGGTCAGCGCCAGTCCCTCGACCTGGAACATGTAGCAGGCGAACAGCACCATGCCGAGCATGGCGCCGATGGCGCAGTCGCGCAGCTTCGCGCGGAACAGGAACGGAAACAGGATCAGGCTGGCCAGCGAGAACCGCAGCACGACGATCCAGGCTGCGGAGAAATCCGCGGACAGGTCCTTCATGGCGGGAAAGGTGGTGCCCCAGACGATGGTGACGACGAGGAGTGCGAGGATGCCCTGGAAATGCATGGAGTGACGACGCGGATGGATGACGGACGCCCGCGGGTGCCAGCCAGGCCGGTGCGCGGGAAAGCCAGCATGATACCTGTTCGCCCCGCGCCCTGCCCCGCGTGCGTCGGTGGGCAGCATGCTGGCGCGGCGGCAGGCACCGCAATGCCCGCTCGCGCGCGGACGAAAAAAATGGCGCCGTGCTGCCACGGCGCCAAAGAGAGAGAGAACATCTCGCCATGTATTACACGCGCTTCTCTTCGCGTCGCATCCGGGTGGCGCCCCTATGCCCTGGTGGGAGGCGGATCAGCAGTCCGCCGCCGTCATCTTGAAGATACCCTGCGCGTTGGCCGCATCGAAGCCGAGGTCGAGCCGCTTGGCGGCGTCGACCGAATCGATGTAATGGTCGCGCGTGATGAATTCGTAGAAGCTGCCCGGCACCTCGCGCCGCACGATGCCGCCGTCGCGGGTGCGGAACTCGCGCACCACCATGTCGGCCTTGAATGCCGTCTGGCGGATGCGGCCGCTCTTGCTCACTTCGATGGCCGGCTTCATCGGCCGGTTCAGCGCCTGCTGCTCGCGGGTCAGGCGCAGCAGGTCGTCCACACGGTCGGTCACGTGGTTGAAGGCATTGCCTTCGGTGGCGATCCAGGCCATCTCGGCCGATTCGGCCAGCAGCGCCTCGTAATCCTCGACGAACGGAATGTCATGCTGGCGGGCGAAGCAGGCCTTGAGCACCGGCAGCAGTTCGGCCGCATCCTCGAAGCGCAGGCGGCCGTCGCGGGCCAGCTCGCGCAGCTGCAGCTGCGCCTTCGGCGTCAGCGGATCCTTCGAGGACGACAGCACGCGGCTCACGGTGTCCTGGAACGCCGGGGAAAACTTTTCCGGGTGCAGCTCGGAGACGAAGAACTGGGCGATCTGGTCGGGCGCGTCGACATGGGCATAGGAACGGCCGGTCATGCCGATGCGGTCGAGCGGAAAGGTGCCGTTCAGGCGGAAGCCGAGCGGCTCGAGGATGCGCGTGAACGCGGCCTCACCCGGCGGCAGCGCGCCGTTGTCCGCCCAGCGCACGGTGCGCAGCGCGCCGTGGTCGTGGAACACCTTGTCGCCTCGCGCGGCGACATCCTCCGTGTACTCGCGGCCGGTCGGCACGCGCAGCAGCAGGTCATGGAACAGCACCATGTTCAGCGCCTGGGCCATTTCCTTGCGCGACACCCAGTCGCTTTCCCAGACGGCGAAGCCTGGCGGGATCGTCATCAGGCGCTCGACCCATGCGCAGGCCTCCCTGCCGATCGTGCGTTCCACCAGGTTGATCAGGTTGCTGTTCTGCGCGCCCACGTGCGATTGCTCCTCGTGCGGAATGATGGATTGAAACGGTCGGAGTGGCTTGCAACGATCCGCGGCGGGCTTGACGCCCGCCGCGGTCGCCGTCTTTGGTTACTGCCGTCTCCTCCTGCCACCCGATTGCGGATCCGCCGGCGCGCTTTCCACGACACGCCGGCGTCTCCTTCATCAGATGTCGAAGCTGATACCCTGCGCCAGCGGCAACGCGTTGCTGTAGTTGAACGTGTTGGTCGCACGGCGCATGTAGGCCTTCCACGAATCCGAGCCGGATTCGCGGCCGCCGCCGGTGTCCTTCTCGCCGCCGAAGGCGCCGCCGATCTCCGCGCCCGACGGGCCGATGTTGACGTTGGCGATGCCGCAGTCGGAACCGGCCGCCGACACGAAGGTCTCGGCTTCGCGCAGGTCGGTGGTGAAGATCGAGGACGACAGGCCCTGGGGAACCTCGTTGTTCCAGGCGATCGCCTGGTCGAGCGTCTTGTATTTCACGACGTACAGGATCGGCGCGAAGGTCTCGTGATGCATGACCTCGGTCTGCGTCGGCATCTCGACCAGGGCCGGGGCGGCGTAGTAGCCGTCGCCGCAGCCATCCACCGTCACGCGGCCGCCGCCGTACACCTTGCCGCCTTCGGCCTGGGCGCGCTCGATCGCCTTCTGCATGCCGTCGAAGGCATCGCGGTCGATCAGCGGGCCGACCAGCGTGCCCTTCTCGAGCGGATTGCCGACCGGCAGGCCGGCATAGATCTTCTGCAGGCGCGGCACCAGCGTGTCATAGACGCTCTCGTGCACGAACAGGCGGCGCAGCGTGGTGCAGCGCTGGCCGGCGGTACCGACGGCCGAGAAGGTGATGGCGCGCACGGCCAGCTCGAGGTCGGCGCTCGGGGCGACGATCATGGCGTTGTTGCCGCCGAGTTCCAGGATGGTGCGGGCCAGGCGCGACGCGCAGCGCTCGGCGACCTGGCGGCCCATGCGGGTCGAGCCGGTGGCCGACACCAGCGGCACGCGCTTGTCGTTGACCAGGACTTCGCCGCAGTCGCGGCCGCCGATGACCAGCTGGGCCAGGCCGGCCGGCGCCTCGGCGCCGAAGCGGGCCACGGCGCGCTGCCACAGTGCGTGCGTCGCGATCGCGGTCAGCGGGGTCTTCTCGGACGGCTTCCAGACCACGGAATCGCCGCAGACGAAGGCCAGCGCGGCATTCCACGACCACACGGCGACCGGGAAATTGAAGGCGGAGATCACGCCCACCACGCCGATCGGGTGCCAGGTTTCCATCATGCGGTGGCCCGGGCGCTCGGAAGCGATCGTCAGGCCGTACAGCTGGCGCGACAGTCCCACCGCGAAATCGCAGATGTCGATCATTTCCTGCACTTCGCCGAGGCCTTCCTGCAGGATCTTGCCGGCTTCCAGCGTGACCAGCTTGCCGAGCGCTTCCTTGTTGGCGCGCAGCTCTTCGCCGAACAGGCGGACCAGCTCGCCGCGGCGCGGGGCCGGGACGGTGCGCCACTTCAGGAAGGCGTCATGGGCGGCGCCGATCTTCTTCGTCACGTCGGCGGTGCTGTCCATCTTCAGCGAGGCGGTGGCTTCGCCGGTGATCGGGCTGCGCGCGGTCAGGTCGCTGCCGGCGTAGTCGGCCAGGTTGACGCCGAGTTCTTTCAACAGTTGTTCAGCTTGTTGCATGGATGTTCTCTCCGGAAGATGGGCGGGGAAGCGGTACTTTGCCGCGTCCGCCGCATGGTGCGCCCCGTGCGGGGCGCGTTGGCGGCGCCGCGCCGGCCATGAGCCGGCCGCGCCGGACCACGATTATGCCGCGTAGTACTTGCCGAAGCGGTTGGACAGGAAGTCTTCCAGCTTGGTTTGCTCCTGGCGCACGAAGCCGGCGCTCGGCAGCTTGCCCTGGACCAGCAGGTCGACCATGGTGCAGATGCCCGAGGCGGTGGTCAGCTGGATCGCCGACAGCAGCTGGCCGTTGACCTTCTGGCTGTAGATCTTCTTGGCGTAGGATTCCTGCTCCAGGCGGCCTTCGCGGATGCCGGTCACGGTCACGAACACCAGCACCACGTCCTGCTTGGTGATCGGGATCGCCGTTTCCATGACTTCCTTGAGGATCGGGCGGCGGTCGAGCTGGCCCAGCTGCAGGTCGCGCACCAGCATCTTGATGATGTCGCGGTGGCCCGGGTAGCGGACCGTCTTGTAGTTCAGGTTCTCGACCTTGCCCTGGAGCGACTCGCACAGGGTGCCCAGGCCGCCCGAGGTGTTGAAGGCTTCGTAGTCGATGCCGTCCAGCGAGAAGTGCTCGACTTCCTCCAGCGGCGCGGTCTCGCGCAGCTTGCCGTCGACGATGGCTTCGCACGGGTTGCAGTATTCGTTGATCAGGCCGTCGGTGGACCAGGTCAGGTTGTACTTGAGGGCGTTGCTCGGGTAGATCGGCAGTGCGCCGACGCGCATGTTCACGTCGCGCAGCTTCTCGAAGCGGCCGGCGACGTCGTTGGCGACGATCGAGATGAAGCCCGGGGCCAGGCCGCACTGCGGCACGAAGGCGGACTCGGCGCCTTCCGACAGTTGCTTGACGACGCGGGTGGACTCGACGTCCTCGGTCAGGTCGAAATAGTGGGACTTGGCCTTCTTGGCCGCGGCGGCGATCACCGGGGTCAGGAAGTACGGGCAGGCGGACAGGGTGACGTCATGGCCGGAGATCAGTTCGGCGACGGTGTTGACGTCGGTGAGGTCGGCCTGGACGCATTTGACATTCGGGAAACCGGCCTGCTGCACGTATTCCATGCGCTGCGGATCGCGGTCGGCGACGGTCAGTTCGTAGTCGCCGGTGTGCGACAGCAGGTTCAGGATGGCGTCGCCGATCTTGCCGGCGCCCAGAAGGATGACTTTGGTCTTTTTCATTTCTCTCTCCCGCGGAATGGGTGGATGGTTTGGTTTCCTTGGCCTGGCTGGCGGCAGCCGGCGAACGGGAGAAAGTGTAGATTCTGTATCTGTCAGATAATAGATAGTAAAATGTCGTCATAATGTAGTCGTACAATGCAATATGACGCATCATTCCGACGAAATGACTTGAAGGACACACCGACCCCATGGCAAACCAGCTCGACGAGATCGACGGCCGCATCCTCGCCATCCTGATGGACGACGCCCGCACGCCCGTGACCACGATCGCAAAGAAGCTGTCGATCGCCCGTACCACGGCAATCGCGCGCATCCAGGGTCTGGAACGGAAGGGCATCATCGCGGGCTATGGCGTCCGGCTGAATGATGACTTGTATCAACCCGCCGTCCGGGCATATGTGGGAATTTCAATCGAACCGCGCAGTGCGGCCAATTTCGTCAAGGTGATGCACACCCTGCCCGAGGTCGAGACGCTGTGCGCGGTCAGCGGCACGATCGACTACATGCTGACGCTGCGCTGCCAGTCGACCGCCGAGCTGGACCGGCTGCTGGACCAGATCGGCACCATCGAGGGCGTGCGGCAGACGTCGACCTCGATCATCCTGACCAAGCGGATCGATCGCAGCCCGATCTGACGCAACCGGCAATCACGACCCAGCCTCCAGGACAACGCGATGGACATGATCCCCGAATCAAAGAAGAGCCACCTGTGGCGCAAGATCGTCTGGCATACCGACCCGGAGCGGCATCCGCTCGGCCCGCACCATTACGCCGAGGTCTACTGCTGCCAGGAGGCCAACGGCCATTCGGTCTGGTATGTGCGCCGCCTGCCGCGCGACGACACCCGCGGCATCGCCGGCACCGAGAACGGCGATTACCTGCTGGCCTACTACGGGCCGCAGCAGCGCGACGAGGCGATCGAGCGCGCCGTGCTGATCGCCAACTGCGACGCCTCGCCCGACCGCATCATCCCCGAACTGGACCGCCTGGCCGCGTCGGCGCGCCGCATCTGAATCCGCTCACACCGGCCACAGCGGCGCTTCGTCCATCAGCGCGATCTGCTCGCGCAGTTCCAGCACACGGTCCTGCCAGTAGCGCTGGGTATTGAACCAGGGGAAGGCCGCCTGGAAGGCCGGGTCCTGCCAGCGCAGGGCCAGCCAGGCGGAATAATGGATCAGCCGCAGGGTGCGCAGCGCCTCCACCAGGTAGAGTTCGCGCGGCGCGAATTCGCAGGAATCCTCGTAGCCTGCCAGCACGTCGGCCAGCTGGACCGCCATCTCGGCACGCTCCCCCGACAGCAGCATCCACAGGTCCTGCACGGCCGGCCCCATGCGGCTGTCGTCGAAATCCACGAAATGCGGGCCGGCCTCGGTCCACAGCACGTTGCCGGCGTGGCAGTCGCCATGCAGGCGCAATGACGTCACCTCCCCCGCCCGGTCGTAGCAGCGGCGCACGCCGTCGAGCGCCTGGGCGGCGACGCTGCCGTAGGCCTCGGCCAGGTCGGCGGGAATGAAGCCGTCCGCCTGCAGATAACGCAACGGTTCCTCGCCGAAGGTAGCAATGCCGATCGCCGGACGGGCCTGGAATGGCTGCAGCCTGCCGACCGCGTGGATGCGGCCGAGGAAGCGGCCGAGCCACTCGCGGGTGGCGGCATTCTCGAGATCTGGGGCCCGGCCGCCGCGGCGCGGGAAGACAGCGAAGCGGTACCCCTGCCAGGCGTGCAGCGTGGAGCCGCCGGCTTCTAGCGGCGCCACCACGGGAATCTCGCGCGCGACCAGCTCCAGCGTGAAGGCATGCTCCTCCAGGATGGCGGCGTCGCTCCAGCGCTGCGGGCGGTAGAACTTGGCCACCAGCGGCGGCCCCTCTTCCATCCCGGCCTGGTACACGCGGTTCTCGTAGCTGTTCAGCGCCAGCAGGCGGCCGTCGGCGCGGAAACCGGCGGAATCGAGCGCATCGAGGACGACTTCAGGGGTGAGCGAGGAAAAATCGAAGGTGGCGGTCAGGGTCATCCGGGCATTGTACGCGCCGGCCGCGCGGGAGCCGCAATACCGCCCCGGCGTTGTCATTCGCGCAAGCCGGGTGCGCCGGAGTTGCCGCTCATCAGCAAAACACTACCGGCCGTCAGCCTTCCGTTGTACATTTCCTCGGGTTAATTATGCTCAACTCTGCACAGCTCCGCTGGCCAGGATACTTACCATGAAAAACACCTTCGCTTCGCATGCCCGCCGTTTCCGCCGTGGTTTCACGCTCGTCGAAATCATGATGGTCGTTGCCATCATCGGCATCCTTGCTGCCGTGGCCTATCCGTCCTACACCGCGCATGTCAAGAAAAGCAACCAAGGTGCTGCCCAGGCCTTCCTGATGGACATTGCTCAAAAGCAGTCGCAATACCTGCTCGACAACCGGGCCTACGGCTCATTGACCGACCTCGGCCTGACAACGCCGACCAAGGTCAGCGAGTACTACACGATCACCGTCACGGTCGGCTCGGGCAATCCGCCGACCTTCACTGCCAAGGCCACGCCGAAGACCGGCACCGCTCAGGCAGCCGAAAGCGAACTGACGATCGACCAGTCCGGCAACAAGACCCCTTCCAGCAAGTGGTAAGACCATGAATGACGCGCAACGCCCCTGCGATCGCCACCCCGGAACGGCCCAGCGGCGCCGGCTGCGCGGCTTTTCCATGATCGAGCTGCTGATCGCCATGGGCATCGGCGCGCTGCTGGTCGGCATGGGCATCCCGGCCATGAAATCGATGGTGGTCAACCAGCGCATCAAGGCCGCCTCCACCGACTTGTACACCTCGCTGATGCGTACTCGCAGCGAAGCCCTCAAGCGCAACACCAGCGTCACGATGAGCCCGGTGACGTCGTCCAACTGGGCCGACGGCTGGCGCATCGCCAATCCGTCCGGCACGCCGACCTATCTGGAGGAACATTCCTCGCTGAGCGCGCTAACGATCACGGGTCCGTCGAATGTCGTTTTCCGCAGCTCCGGCCGGGTGGTCGGCAGCACCGCGCCGCAATTCGACATCTCCGCCACCGGCAGCGATCTGCGCCGCTGCGTGACCGTCGACCTGTCGGGCCGCCCCTACGTGAAGAGCGCAGCATGCTGAACCGTCCGCATCCGCCGCAGCGCCGCCAGTACGGCATGACGCTGATCGAAGTCCTCGTCACCATCGTGATCCTGGCCTTCGGCCTGCTCGGTCTGGCCGGCCTGCAGAGCAAGTACAACATCGGCATGATCGAGGCCTACCAGCGCGCACAGGCGCTGGTGCTGCTCGACTCGCTGGCCGAACGGATCAAGTCCAACCAGTCCAATGCGGCCTCCTACGTGGTGGCGAGCACGCTCGGCACCGGCGACAGCTATTCCGAGGATTGCAGCGGAGAGGCTCCCGGCGCGGCGCGCGACCTGTGCGAATGGAGCAATGCGCTCAAGGGCACCAACGAGGAAACCGACGGCGGCGGCAAGGTCGGCGCGATGATCGGCGCGCGCGGCTGCGTGACCCAAGTCCAGGCGCCGAACCCCACCTCCGGCGTCTGCACTCCGGGCATCTACCAGATCACCGTTGCCTGGCAGGGCATGCACAAGACCAAGGCACCTACTGTCGCCTGCGCGTCCGGTTCCTACGGTGACGATACCAACCGCCGCGCGATTTCGACGCGCGTCACCGTCGGTCTGCCGACCTGCAACTGATTCCGGACGAGCCACCATGACCTCCAGGACACTCCGCACGACGGTCCGCCAGCACGGCTTCTCGATGGTCGAGCTGATGGTCTCGGTCACCATCGGCCTCCTGCTGCTGGCCGGCCTGACAACGCTGTTCGTCAACAACAGCAGCGCGCGCGACGAGATCGAAAAGACCAACCGCCAGATCGAGAACGGCCGCTATGCGGTCCAGCTGCTCACCGACGACCTGCGCATGGCGGGCTTCTTCGGCGAATTCAATCCGAACCAGCTTACCGCCCCGACCGCCGTGCCCGATCCCTGCGTGACCGCCTCGGCCGACCTGCGCGCCGCGATGCCGCTGCATGTACAGGGCGTTGACGGCACCTCCAGCGCACCGTCGGTCAGCTGCATCAGCGATGCCGCCAGCGACAGCGACGTGCTGGTGGTGCGCCGCGTCGCCACCTGCACCGTCGGCTCCGCCGGCTGCCAGGATGAATCCTTCGTCGCCGGTACCAATTACTTCCAGGCCTCCCTGTGCGCCGAGGGCACCGCCGAGCTGGCCTCGGGCAACGTCAGCGAGTTCTACCGACTGTCGTCGGTGGCGACCGACCTGAACCGTCACAAGCGCGGCGTAGCCAATTGCAGCGGCACCAGCAATTACGCCGACTTGCGGCGCTACATGGTGCATGTCTACTTCATTGCCAACAACAGCAGCGGCAGCGACGGCATCAAGACACTCAAGCGCGCCGAACTCGGCGCCGGCAGTTTCTCGGTCGTGCCGCTGGTCGAGGGCATCGAGAACCTGCAGGTCGAGTACGGCCTCGACACCGATGGCAACGGCACGCCGGACGTCTATACGACCGATCCTGGCACCTACAACAGCTGCGCGGCGGCCGCCTGCGTCACCAACTGGCGGAACGTGATGACCATGAAGGTGCACCTGTTGGCGCGCAACACCGAAAAGAGCATCGGCCACGTCGACAAGAAGACCTACATCCTCGGCCTCGACGCCGGCGGCAACAACAATACGGTCGGTCCGTTCGCGGACGGATACAAGCGCCACGTGTACCAGACGGTGATCCGTCTGCCCAACCCTGCAGGACGCCGAGAATCATGAGACCCCACCTCCATCGCCAGGGCGGCATGACGCTGATCGTCGCACTCATCATGCTGGTGCTGATCACCTTGCTGGTGCTGACCGGCCTGAACCTCAATAAGGGCAGCCTGCAGACCGTCGGCAACATGCAGCATCGCAACGAAGCCTATGCGGCCGCCAACGAGACCCTGGAAAAGGTGATCAGCAGCACGCGCTTCACCGAGACGCCGGCCGATGCCCTCGGCACCAACTGCAATGGCATCGCCAATTCCAATTGCGTCGACGTGAACGGCGACGGCACGACCGACATCACCGTGCGCCTGACGCCGGCGCCCGGCTGCGTTGCCGTGCGATCGATCAAGGTGTCCGACCTCGTTATTTCCCAGACCGACACGGAAGATCTCGGTTGCTCCGTCGGCACCACGCAAACCTTCGGCAACGAAGGCTCGGTCACCGGCAATTCGCTGTGCTCGGACACGATCTGGGAGCTCAACGCCGAAGCCACCGACGAGGTGTCGCAGGCCAAGGTCAACATTGTCCAGGGCGTCTCGGTGCGCGTGCGCAACGACGTCATCTCCACTTCCTGCCCCTGACGAGGAAAACATGAAGAACATCCTGAAATGGACCTTGCTGGTCATCGCGGCGATCGGCGCCATCCTGCCGTCGGCCGCGGAGGACATCGACATCTTCGTCGGGTCGTCGGCCGGCACGGCGGACAATCCCAACATCCTGATCATCCTCGACAACACGTCGAACTGGTCGCGCCAGAGCCAAAAATGGCCCGATGCCGCGACCCAGGGTCAGTCGGAAGCCAAGGCGATCAAGAACGTGATCCAGACGCTGAGCAGCAGCGTCAATGTCGGGTTGATGGAGTTCGTCACGGGCAGCAATGAGAACGGCGGCTTCATCCGCTTTGCCGTCAAGCCGATGACCGACACCAACAAGCTGGCGCTGTCGAACGAGCTCGACGAGATCTACAACAACATCAACGACCCGGACGAGAAGACCGGCTCGAACAAGCCCTATGGCGACCTGATGTATGACGCCTACAATTATTTTGCCGGTGCCGCGTCGTATTCGCCGGGCGGCACGCTCGCTTCCAAGGCAGACAACGACGGCTATACGACCACCTACACACGCTTCGCGTCGCCGCTGTCGGCAGCCACGTCATGCGCACGCGCCTTCATCATCTTCATCGGCAATAACAGCGTCCTGAACGCCGACACCAGTGCCAACCTGACAGCCCTGGCGGCGCTCGGCGGCACCACTACCCAGTTGGGCCTACCGAACTACACCACTGGCACTGCCAGCGTCAACACCAGCGTCGGCACCACCAGCCAGTGCTACGCCAGCCTCGGGGCCTGCAGCACGGCCGAGTTCGCCGCGCAGTGCTCCGGCTATACGCAGGGTTGCTCGTGCAGCGCAGCGGTGGCCAGCGCCGGTGCGGCCGCCTGCCCGAGCGGCACGAGCGCCTATTCGGTGATCAAGTCGACGACCACGACCTCCACCACCGTCTCGACCGGCACCCCGGTCAGCACGACCAGCTATTCCAACACCTGCTACAGCAACTGGTCAGCCGCGCGCAGCGGCATCGAATCCGGCGGCGACCGCGGCACGCTGACCTGCCCGTCCACCACCACCAGCGGCAACGCCACGACCACCTATGCCTGCTCCTACTCGGCGTCGAATACCAAGTCCAGCAGCGGCTGCTCCAGCGGCAAGGAAAAATACCTGGTGACGCAGACCGCCACGCCGACCACCACCACGACCACGACCAGCTCGCCCACCTATTCCACGCTGGGCTACACCTCGACCTGCTACGCCAGTGCGGCAGCCTGCTCGACGTCGGACTATGCCGCCCAGTGCACCGGCACCGGCGTCTCCTGCAGCTGCGGCACGCCGACCTCGTCGACCACCGCCAGCTGCGCCGCCGGCACCAGCAAGTACAGCGTGGTAGGCACGGACACCTATGAAACGACCACGCTGACCGGCACCAGCACCACCGACACCAAGACCTACAACGCCGACGAATGGGCGCGCTTCCTGTACCAGAAGGGCGTGCCGGTGTCGGGCGCATCGAACAAGTCGATCACCACCTACACCATCGACGTCTACAACGCGCAGCAGAACGGCACCTTCACTTCGCTCATGCTGAGCATGGCCAAGGCCGGCGGCGGCAAGTACTTTGCCGCCAAGAGCGAGCAGGCCATCATCAACGCGCTCAAGGACATCATGGTCGAGATCCAGGCGGTCAACTCGACCTTCGCGTCGACCTCGCTGCCGGTCAACGCCACCAACCGCGCGCAGAACGAGAACCAGGTGTTCATCGGCATGTTCCGCCCGGATCCGGACGCCTACCCGCGCTGGTTCGGCAACCTCAAGCGCTACCAACTCATCAACAACGGCGGCAGCATCGAGCTGGGCGACGCCAACGGCAGCCTCGCGGTCAACACGGTGACCGGCTTCGTGACAGCCTGCGCCACCAGCTACTGGACCGTCGACTCCGGCAGCTACTGGTCCACCATCGGCATCAACCCGAGCCCGGCCGGCACCTGCGACACCACCAACTACAACGCCTACTCCGATGCGCCGGACGGCCCGCAGGTCGAGAAGGGTGCCGTCGCGGAAATGCTCAGGCTCGGTAACAATCCGACGTCCACGTCCACTGCGCCGACCTATGCCGTCAACCGCACGCTGTACACCCTGGGCAGCGGCGCGTTCCAGACTTTCAACACGACCAACGTCAGCGGCATCTCGAGCAGCATCGTCAACTTCATCCGCGGCCAGGACGTCAACGACGAGAAGGGCGACACCACGAAGACGACGCTGACGCGACCGTCGATCCACGGCGACGTCATCCATTCGCGCCCGCTGCCGGTCAACTATGGCGGCTCCACCGGCGTGGTCGTCTACTACGGCGCCAACGACGGCGTGTTCCGCTCGGTCACGGCCAACAACGGCAAGGAGAATTGGGGCTTCATCGCGCCAGAGTTCAACAGCAAGCTCGAGCGCCTGTACAACAACAGCCCGCGCGTGAAGTATCCGGACCAGGTGTCCGGCATCACGCCGACGCCGACCGCCCGCGACTACTTCTGGGACGGCTCCACCGGCCTGTACCAGAATTCGGACAACAGCAAGATCTGGATCTTCCCGACGATGCGCCGCGGCGGCCGGATGATCTACGGCATCGACGTGACCAGCCCGACCGCGCCAACGTACAAGTGGAAGGTCGGCTGCCCGAATGCGGCCAACGACACCGATTGCGTCGATGGCTTCTCCGGCATCGGCCAGACCTGGTCGACACCGAACGTGGCCTTCATCAAGGGCTATTCCACCTCAACCCCGGTGATCGTGGTCGGCGGCGGCTACGACACATGCGAGGACGAGGATGACATCGCCCCGTCCTGTGCAACGCCGAAGGGCAACAAGGTCTATGTCATCAATGCCGATACCGGCGGACTGATCAAGGCGTTCGACACCACCCGCAGCGTGGCGGCCGACATTTCGTTCGTCGACATCGACAGCGACGGCTATCCCGACTATGCGTATGCTGCCGACACCGGCGGCAACATCTACCGCATCAGCTTCATCGACGGCCCGACCACGCGCAACGCACTCAACAGCGGCCAGTGGTCGATCAACAAGGTCGCGTATACCAACGGATCCGGCCGCAAGTTCCTGTTCGGCCCGGCGGTATTCCCCAACAGCGGCAAGGTGTACGTGGCAATCGGCTCGGGCGACCGCGAGCGCCCCCTGGAATCCAATTATCCCTACCAGGACAACGTGACCAACCGCTTCTACGTCTACATGGACAACCTGTCGTCGACCGCCTCGACCGACCTCGACACGATGGAAAACTACACAACGGGCACCACCTGCAACACGGCGATGGTGCTGCCGACTTCCTCGCTCAAGGGCTGGTACATGGACCTGACCCAGTACGGCCGGGGCGAGCAGACGGTGACCTCCGCGCTGATCGCCGGCGGCATGGTGACCTTCAGCACCAACCGACCGGTCACCAGTTCCAACACGTGCTCGACCACGCTCGGAGAGGCGCGCGGTTACTGGGTCAACCTGCTCAACGGTTCCGGTGCGATCGGCGTCACCGGCACCTGCGGCGGCGAACGGTCGTCCGCCTTCGTCGGCGGCGGCCTGCCGCCTTCTCCGGTGCTGGCCTCCGGCGTGCCCATCAGCGGCAAGCCGACGACCGTGGTCATCGGCGCCGTCCAGCGCACCGGCACGGGTGCCTCGGTGACGATCAGCCCGCAGGAAATCCGCCCGCCGATCAACTCGAAGCGCAAGCGCGCCTATTCCTACACCAAGGAAGGCAGCTGATCGCACGCCCGCATCGACCGGCCCGCTCCCGAGGGAGCGGGCTTTTCTTTGGCCCGTGACGTCAGGCTGCCGCGCCGCGTTACACTAGCGGCTTCGCACGCACCTGCCACCGGACACACATCATGCATCCCGACCAGCCTCTCACCGACAAGGAATTCGACGAGCTCGACCAGTTCCTGCTCTCCGACCGTTGCGCCGACGACGGCATGACCATGGATTCGCTGCACGGCTACCTGACCGCGCTGGCGATCGGCCCGGAAGAAGTGCCGATGACCGAATGGCTGCCGCGCGTGTGGGGCAGCTTCGCCGAGAAAGGCCCGACATTCCGCAACGAGAAGGAAGCGAGGCGCATCACGACGCTGATCGGCCGCTTCATGAACGAAGTGCTGATCACCTTCGAGGTGGCGCCCAAGGAATACGAGCCGCTCTATTGCGAGCAGGAGATCGACGGCCGCATGCTGATCGATGCCGAGGGCTGGGCCTGGGGATTCTGGGAAGGCATGGACCTGCGCGCCGAGGCCTGGGAACCGATCTGGGAATCGGAGCTGGCGGAGATCATGGAACCGATCTACCTGCTCGGCGCGGAAGAGATCGAGGAAGAGGAAATGCCGCTGGTCGACGACCCGGTCAAACGCCACAAGCTGGCGCTGGAAGTCGAAGCGGCCATCCCGCACATCCACCGGTACTGGCAGCCGCGCCGCAAGTCGGCGGTGACGCAGGTCCAGCGCGAGGCGCCCAAGGTCGGCCGCAACGATCCCTGCCCTTGCGGCAGCGGACGCAAGTACAAGAAATGCTGCGGCGCGGACGCCGAGGATGCCGGCGGCAGCAGCGGTGCCACCAACGATTGAGGCCGCGCGCCGCCGCGTTCGGCGGCATCATTGACGGACAGGCAACACATCGCCAAAGGCAAGGGCCGGTCGGGATCTCCCGCCGGCCCTTGTCATCGGTGAATCCCGCTGATGAAGCGTCGCCGTCGCGGCGCGATCAACTCTTGATGAAATGCTCGCGGTAGTAGCGCAGTTCCTCGATCGATTCGACGATGTCGGCGAGCGCGGTATGCTTCTGCGCCTTCTTGAAGCCCGACAGGATGTCCGGCTTCCAGCGGCGGCACAATTCCTTGAGCGTGGAGACGTCCAGGTTGCGGTAGTGGAAGAAAGCTTCCAGCTTCGGCATGCCGCGCGCCATGAAGCGGCGGTCCTGGCAGATCGAGTTGCCGCACATCGGCGACTTGCCTGCCGGCACATACTGCTTGAGGAAATCGATGAGCGCCTGCTCCGCATCGGCTTCCGACACGGTCGACGCCTTGACGCGCTCGATCAGGCCCGAGCGGCCGTGGGTGCCCTTGTTCCAGGCATCCATCTTGTCGAGCACCTCGTCCGGCTGGTGGATCGCGAACACCGGCCCCTCGGCCAGGACATTCAGTTCCGAGTCGGTGACGACGCAGGCGACCTCGATGATGCGATCGTTGTCCGGGTCCAGGCCGGTCATTTCCATGTCGACCCACACCAGGTTGAATTCATTGGGGCGCACCGGGGTCGCCGGGGCCGGATTCTGTTCGTTTGCTTGTGACATAATCTGCTCTCTTCCTGACAGCCCGCCATTTTCTCACAGACGATGTCCTCTTTTGCATTTTCGCTGCTGTTCGTCGCCTTCGTGCTGGTCACGCTGGCGATCCGCTTCTGGCTCGGCTCGCGCCACATCCGCCACATCCAGGCGCACCGCCATGCCGTGCCGGCCCAGTTCGCCGAGCGCATTCCGCTGGCGGCGCACCAGAAGGCGGCCGACTACACCATCGCCAAGACCAAGTTCGGCCTGGTCATGCTGGTCGTGAACACCGCGGCGCTGATGGGCTTCACGCTGTTCGGCGGACTGCAGTCGCTGTCGGGTGCGGTGTTCCAGGCGGCCGGCACCGGCATGCTCTACCAGATCGGCCTGATCGCCGCCTTCGCGGTCATCTCGTCGCTGATCGACCTGCCGTTCGACTACTACCGCCAGTTCGTGCTGGAAGAGCGCTTCGGCTTCAACAAGATGACGCGCGGCCTGTTCGTCGCCGACCTCGCGAAGGGTGCGCTGCTGGGCGCCGCGATCGGCCTGCCGCTGGTCTGGGTCATCCTGCTGCTGATGGAGAAGGCCGGTACGCTCTGGTGGTTCTATGCCTGGCTGGTGTGGAGTGGCTTCCAGCTCCTCCTGCTGGTGCTTTACCCCACCGTGATCGCGCCGATGTTCAACAAGTTCACGCCGCTGACCGACGACAGCCTGAAGTCGCGCATCGAGGCATTGATGCAGCGCGTCGGCTTCCATGCCAGCGGGCTGTTCGTGATGGACGGCTCGAAGCGCAGCGCGCACGGCAATGCCTATTTCTCCGGCTTCGGCGCGGCCAAGCGCATCGTGTTCTTCGACACCCTGCTGTCGCGGCTGGCGCCGCAGGAGATCGAAGCGGTGCTGGCCCACGAGCTCGGCCATTTCAAGCTGCGCCACATCATCAAGCGCATCGTGGTGATGTTCGCGCTGTCGCTCGGCTTCCTGGCGCTGCTGGGCTTCCTCAAGAACCAGGCCTGGTTCTACACGGGCCTCGGCGTCAACCCGATGCTGGTCGGCAGCAACGACGCGATGGCGCTGATCCTGTTCATGCTGGCGCTGCCGGCCTTCACCTTCCTGTTCTCGCCGCTCGGATCGCTGGTCTCGCGCAAGCACGAGTTCGAGGCCGATGCCTTCGCCGCGCAGCACACCAATGCACAGGACCTGGTGGCCGCGTTGGTAAAATTGTACGAAGACAATGCCTCGACCCTGACGCCGGACCCGCTGCACTCGGCCTTTTACGATTCGCATCCGCCGGCGACCATCCGCATCAACAGACTGCTCGCGACCCAATCATGACCATCACAACCAACGACCTGCTCGGCAAAACCTGCCGCCACCTCGAAACCGGCCTCTCCGACACCGAGGCGCAGGCTTACCTCGCGGCCGTCGACGGCTGGACGCTCGACGGCGGCAAGCTCGTCAAGAGCTTCGCCTTCGGCAACTATTACGAGACGCTGGCCTTCGTCAACGCGATCGCCTACATGATCCATGCCGAGGACCACCATCCGGAACTGGTCGTCACCTACAACCGCTGCGTGGTGAAGTTCGACACCCACTCCGTCAACGGCGGCAAGGGTGGCATCTCCGAGAACGATTTCATCACCGCGGCGAAAACCGACGCGATCTTCCACAAGCGCCGCGCATGAAGGAAGCGCGCGGCACGGTGATCGCGGCGCACGGCCGCCACTACCTGGTGCAGGCGGCCGGTCACGATGGCGGGCGGCTGCTGCTCAACTGCGTCACGCGCGGCAAGAAGAGCGATGTCGCCACGGGCGACGAGGTGACGCTGCGCCAGACCTCGCCCGACCAGGGCGTGATCGAGCGCATCGAGGAACGCCGCACCCTGCTCTACCGTTCCGACCAGTACAAGTCCAAGCTGCTGGCGGCCAATGTCGACCAGCTGTTCATCGTGGTGGCGACCGAGCCGAGCTTCTCGGACGACCTCGTCTCGCGTGCACTGGTGGCCGCCGAGGCGGCCGGCGTCGCCGCCGGCATCCTCCTCAACAAGACCGACGTGGCTAACGTCCTGCCGCAAGCGCGCGAGCGCGTCGCGCCTTACGCGCGGATCGGCTACCCGGTGCACGAGGTGTCGGCGCGCGCGCATCCGATGCAGACCTGCGACACGCTGATGCCCCTCCTGAAGGGCAAGACCACGATCCTGATCGGACAGAGCGGCATGGGCAAGTCCTCGCTGATCAACCTGCTGGTGCCGGACGCCGACATCGCCACGCGCGAGATTTCCGAGGCGCTCGATACGGGCAAGCACACCACCACCTTCACCCGCCTGCATGCGGTCGATGACGACACCGCGATCATCGATTCGCCCGGCTTCCAGGAATTCGGCCTGTACCACCTGACCGAGGGCATGCTGGAGCGCGCCTTCGTCGAATTCGGCCCGCACCTCGGCAAATGCCGCTTCTACAACTGCCACCACCTGGCCGAACCGGGCTGCGCGGTGCTCGCCGCGGTCGACGCCGGCGAGATCGCCCACATGCGCCACGAGCTGTACCGCCAGCTGGTGCACGAGTCTTCGCAGAAGCTGTACTGAGGTCGCGCGGGCTCAGCCGAACGCCGGCTTGTTCACCATGAGCCAATACACGATCAGCATCGCGGCGAACGCCGGATATCCCAGCCATTCCCAGGCACGCGCGTAGTTCCAGTACGCGGCCGGCAGGATGCCGTCGGTACGTACCGCGTTGTCGGCAATCCGTCTCATGCGCAGCTGCAGCCAGACCACGGGCAGCCAGCAAGCGCCAGCGAACACATAGAGCGCGATCGACCACGCCAGCCAGGGCGTGCCCAGGGGCCATCCCGCCATGGCGGCGAGGAGAATTCCGGTGACCGGCTGCACGATGACCGCCGGTGTCGTGAATATCCAGTCGGCGAGGACGACGTAGCGGGCAACGACCGCCTGCGCCGCAAGACTCCGGCTGCGATTGGCGCAGAACATGAAGAATGCGGACCCGAATCCGGTACCGACCAGCAGCACCGACGACAGGATATGAACGGTTTTCAGCAAGAGATATTCAGACATGATCGTGGCACACGCGATGGTCAGCGATTCGAGGTAACGTTGCTCCCCGGCGTCCGGTGAACGACCTGGGATGCATCGAGCACCAGCAGGACGGCGAGGATCGGCAGGTTTTTCAGCAGAGGACCGAACGGATGCAGCCAGAAGTCCGGCAGGCACGCAGCGATGATCGCCGAATAGGCGACGATCAATGCCATCTGGCTGCGCCAGAGCAGCCGCGAAGGCAGCGCAAGCGTGGCAAGCCCGAATGCAATGTCCAGCCACCCGGCCCCAAGCATCGCCATGCGCGCGATGTCACCATGCAGCCCGGTTTGCGCCAGCAGCTCCAGGCTGGCTGCAACCGGATACACCCAGAGCGACAGGATGCCGGTGACGATCCACACCGTGGCCAGCGAGACGCGCAACAGCGGATGCGCCCATGCGCCGATCGCCTCGTAGCGCAACATGGCGGACGGCACGCCACCGCTCCAGGCATCCGTTCCCTTTGGCGCACGACCGATCCATGCGGTAAATGGCATCGGGTCGCCGGCATTGCCTGCTTCCAGCATCCTCAGGGTGTCGGGTGCCAGTACGCGTTGCGGCAGCCAGGCAGCAACATGCGCGACAGTGCGCATCAACGGCATCGGCACGGGCAGCCACACGGGTGGCGGCAACCCCATGGCGGTGCGGTAGGCGGCCAGCATGTCGCGATAGGTCATCGCACACGGCCCGACTGCATCGATGACGCGATTCGCCGGGGCATCGCCGGCAACGGCGCGCACGACTGCCTCGCACAGGTCGTCGATATGCACGGGCTGCAGCAACTGGTCGCCGCGGCCGGGCAATCCCACCAGCGGCAGGCTGGCCAGGCGCCGGAACATGCGGCTGCTGTCTCCATCGGGACCGACGACCAGCGACGGACGCAGCACCACCCAGTCGAGCGTGCTGCGCATCAGGTGAGCATCCGCCGCACGCTTGGTCAGCATGTAAGGAGTCGTTGTCGCGCCAAGTGCCGATATCTGGACCACCCGCCCGACTGCCAGGCGTTCGCATGCATCGAACAGGGCGCATGGCGCGTCCCGATGGATCGCATCGAAGCGGGAATTCCCTCCTTCGCGCAGGATCCCGACCGCATTGACGACCGCATCGATTCCATTCAGCCGCGGGAGCCAGGCCTCGGGAACCACGTCCCGCGCAAAGTCGATGTCGACTTCGCCGGGCGAGGATGCGCGACGCACGCCGCGCGTGACACGATGTCCGGCTGCTTCCAGCGCGACACAGAGATGGCGGCCGATGAAACCGTTCGCACCGCAGACAAGGATATGCATGTTCGCCTCGCTTGAAACGTCATGGAGAATCAGCGCAGGTCGCAGTGCCCTGCATGGCAGGCACGGCTGCGTTTCTCGGCACGCCATGCCGCAATGCCAAAGATCAGCCAGCCGAGGCGTTCCGAAATGCGGTACCGATTGCGCGCCACGTGCACATAAGCGCGGTCGAACAATGGCCTGAGCAGCGGCCAGCCCGTCGGCCACGTCAGCCAGCCGAGTCCGACCGCGCAGTAGGCGAGGCGGAAGACCTCCACTCCCTTCACGATGGAACCGTCCGCCCGGACGGCATGGATCGCGGCCATCATGTCGTCCAGCGTGACGCCGTAGGGCGTCGGATCGAACGCGGGATCGGACACATCGATGAAGCGCAGGTGGCGGCCACCATCGCGGACCCGCAGGTTGTCGATCTCGAGCCGGCAGAGCGGGCAGCTTTCGTCGTACAGCAGGGTCAACGGATACGTGCTCATGGTGTGGCTCCTTTCAACAGGCAATCAATCAGGGTGTTCGGTAATTTCAGTCAAAACAGAAATCGGTGTGTAAAAAAAATGCCTCCATCACGGCAGCGGGGCGGGCCGGTCTTCGTCACCCTGCCCGGCATTGCCTTCTGCAGGCACGGCCGGTGCGGCCGGTGCAGCATCGCCACGCACGAACTTCTGCACCGAGGCGCCCATTTTCAGCAGGCGCATCAGGGTCGTCGGTTCGAGCCGCAGCATTTCATTTGCCCAGGTCGCCAGCGTTTCCATGAAGGCCAGCGTGTCGGCGATCCTCTGCCGGGCTTCCTTGTCTTCCCTCGAAAAATCCGGGCTGGCCAGGCACTCGCGCAGCACGCCGATGGTCGGGTCGAATTCCCGCTCCTTGCGTTCCCGGACGACGGTACGGAACAGCTCCCACACATCGCGCGACGTCTCGAAATGATCGCGGCGATCGCCGAGGACATGGGCGACTCTCACCAGCTTCCAGGACTGCAGTTCCTTCAGGCTGGTCGAGACGTTCGACCGCGCGACGCCGAGCGTGTCCGCGATTTCCTCCGCATGCAGCGGGCGACCGGCCAGATACAGCAAGGCGTGGATCTGGCTGACGGTGCGGTTCACCCCCCACTTGGTGCCCATTTCACCCCAGTGGAGAACGAATTTTTGCGCGACGGGTTGAAGTTCCATGGCTCGATGCTATTTTTTTTTCGACATTTCAGTCAATACCGAAATGCGAGAAATCAAAAAATTTGCCGTGTCCTGCTGTGCGATTTGCCAAAATCTTGTTTCCTATCAGGCATTTGCTGTCATTCCCTCCACAATGCCCTTATAATCGTTCGGCTCGGCTACTTCGGCAGCAGGCGCTGACACCCGTGCCCTGTTCAGCTCATTGAACACCCGCGATGAGATGGCGCCGGCGGCCAGCGGACGGCTGCGACCCGGCCACGCCGTTTTCGGACACCGCATACCCAGTTTGATCGATACGGTCATCAATCGACCGCATCTGACCGATTTTTTCAGCGACCTGTCGGCAGGACCATTGGCGCACGCCGCCACCCAATGCCGCACACAATTATGGCCATCAAACATTTCCTGCAGATCTCCGATTTCACGCTCGACGAATTCGAGTACGTCATCGACCGCGCGCGCATCATCAAGCGCAAGTTCAAGAACTACGACCTCTACCATCCGCTGATCGACCGCACGCTGGTGATGGTCTTCGAGAAGAATTCCACCCGCACCCGCCTGTCCTTCGAAGCCGGCATGCACCAGCTCGGCGGCGCCGCCATCTACCTCAACACCCGCGACAGCCAGCTTGGCCGCGGCGAGCCGGTCGAGGACGCGGCGCAGGTCATGTCGCGCATGTGCGACATCATCATGGTGCGCACCTTCGGCCAGGAAATCGTCGAACGCTTCGCCGCGCATTCGCGCGTGCCGGTGATCAACGGCCTGACCAACGAGCACCATCCCTGCCAGGTGTTCGCCGACGTGTTCACCTACATCGAGCACCGCGGCTCGATCGCCGGGCGCACCGTGACCTGGGTGGGCGACGCCAACAACATGCTGTACTCCTGGCTGCAGGCGGCGCAGGTGTTCGGCTTCCACCTCAACGTGTCGACGCCCAAGGGCTACGACATCGACCCGAAGCTGGTCGATCCGTCCAATACGTCCTACACGCTGTTCGACAACCCGTCCGACGCCTGCGAAGGCGCGGACCTGGTCACCACCGACGTCTGGACCAGCATGGGCTACGAGGAAGAGAACGCCGCCCGCCTGAAGGCCTTCGACGGCTGGATCGTCGACGGCGCCAAGATGAAGCGCGCGAAGCCCGATGCCCTGTTCATGCATTGCCTGCCGGCCCACCGCGGCGAGGAAGTCGCCGCCGAAGTGATCGACGGCCCGCAGTCGGTCGTGTGGGACGAGGCCGAGAACCGGCTGCACATCCAGAAGGCGCTGCTCGAGTACCTGGTGCTCGGCCGCATCGAGAACTGACCCGCCGCGCGACGGCACCACCGAATCCTCCATCCAGCAACGAAGCCGAAACCATGTCGACCATCCTCCAGTCCGTACCCGTCGCCCAGAAAGTGGGCATCGCCTTCTCCGGCGGCCTCGATACCAGCGCAGCGCTGCACTGGATGCGCCAGAAGGGCGCGATCCCGTACGCCTACACCGCCAACCTCGGCCAGCCCGACGAGCCCGACTACGACGCCATCCCGAAGAAGGCGCTGCAGTACGGCGCCGAGCAGGCGCGCCTGATCGACTGCCGCGAGCAGCTGGTCGCCGAAGGCATCGCCGCGCTGCAGTCGGGCGCCTTCCACATCTCGACCGCCGGCATCACCTATTTCAACACCACGCCGCTGGGCCGCGCCGTCACCGGCACCATGCTGGTGGCCGCGATGCAGGAAGACAATGTCGACATCTGGGGTGACGGCTCCACCTTCAAGGGCAACGACATCGAGCGCTTCTACCGCTACGGCCTGCTGGTCAATCCGGCGCTGCGCATCTACAAGCCGTGGCTGGACGATGCCTTCATCCGCGAACTCGGCGGCCGCAAGGAGATGTCCGAGTTCCTGATCAAGTCCGGCTTCGACTACAAGATGTCGGTCGAGAAGGCCTATTCGACCGACTCCAACATGCTCGGCGCGACGCACGAGGCGAAGGATCTCGAGCATCTCAACAGCGGCATGAAGATCGTCGAGCCGATCATGGGCGTGGCCTTCTGGCGCGACGACGTCGACGTGAAACGCGAGGAAGTCACGGTGCGCTTCGAGGAGGGCCGCCCGGTCGCGCTCAACGGCATCACCTTCGCCAGCGCCGTCGACCTGATGATGGAAGCCAACCGCATCGGCGGCCGCCACGGCCTGGGCATGAGCGACCAGATCGAGAACCGCATCATCGAAGCCAAGAGCCGCGGCATCTACGAGGCGCCCGGCCTGGCCCTGCTGTTCATCGCCTACGAGCGCCTGGTCACCGGCATCCACAACGAGGACACCATCGAGCAGTACCGCGAGAACGGCCGCAAGCTGGGCCGCCTGCTCTACCAGGGCCGCTGGTTCGATCCGCAGGCCATCATGCTGCGCGAGGCGTCGCAGCGCTGGGTGGCCAAGGCCGTCACCGGGGAAGTGACCATCGAACTGCGCCGCGGCAACGACTATTCGATCCTCAACACCGACTCGCCCAACCTGACCTACAAGCCGGAACGCCTGACGATGGAAAAGGGCGAAGGCGCCTTTACGCCGCAGGACCGCATCGGCCAGCTGACGATGCGCAACCTCGACATTTCCGACACGCGCGACAAGCTCGGCATCTACAGCGATGCAGGCCTCCTGAGCGCCGGATCGTCGGTGGCGCTGCCGCGCCTGACCAAGGGCGAGGACCAGTGACCGCCCGCTCCTGAGGCATCGGCACTGATGCCCGGCCTGTCCGGGCGTGCACGGGGACCCGCGGGTCCCCGTTGTTCTTGCGGATGCGCCTTGCGGCTGGCGCCGAAATCGGCATGGCTGGCGACGCCAGACTGCCGTTCCACGCCATGGCGGTTGCGCCGGGCATGCGGTCGCGGGCACACTCTGCCCTGTCGTCGTGCCGGTTCGCCTCCGGTACGGTCCGCCACTTTTCCGGGGAGGCTCCATGTCAAACATCCTGCTGGCCGTCAGCGGCCTGTCCAAGTCCTACGGCGAGCGCCGCGCCGTCGACGGCGTCTCGTTCCGCCTCGAGCGCGGCCGCACGCTCGGCCTGCTCGGGCCGAACGGCGCCGGCAAATCGACCACCGTCGGCATGATCGCCGGCCTGGTCCGCCCGGATGCCGGCGAGGTTCTGATCTTAGGACAGCGCATGACGCCGGCGGCGGCCGACGTCAAGCGCCGCATCGGCCTGGTGCCGCAGGACCTGGCGCTCTACGACGACCTGCCGGCACGCGAGAACCTGGCGCTGTTCGGCGCGCTGTACGGACTTTCGGGCGCCCGCCTGCGCGAGCGCTGCAACGCGGTGCTGGCGCTGGTCAACCTGTCCGAGCGCGCCGGCGACAAGCCTTCGGGCTTTTCCGGCGGCATGAAGCGCCGCCTCAACATCGCCGCCGCCCTGCTGCACGAACCCGAGCTGCTGATCCTGGACGAACCGACGGTGGGCGTCGATCCGCAGAGCCGCAACGCCATCTTCGACAGCCTGGAAGCACTGCGCGACGCCGGCTGCACGCTGATCTACACCAGCCATTACATGGAAGAGGTCGAGCGCCTGGCCGACCACATAGTCATCATCGACCACGGCCGCGTGATCGCCGACGAGACGCCGGCCGACCTGTACCGCCGCCTGCCTGCCCGGGCCGCGCTCGACATCGAGCTGGCCGCGCCGCTGCACAACGGCATCCGTCTGCAGCTGTCCGGCCTGGATGGCGTGACCGATGTCGAGACCGAGGGCAACCGCCTGCGCATCGCGCTGGCCGATGCCGACGCCGGCCTGCCGGTGCTCAACTGGCTGGCTGCCCAGGGCATGCCGCCGCGCCATTTCGCCACCGCGCGCGCCAATCTCGAAGATGTCTTCCTCACCCTCACCGGCCGCGCGTTGCGCGACTGACCTGGAGACCGCCATGAGCACACCCGTGACCGCCCCGCTGCTGGGCGCCATCGCCGCCATCGTCCGCAAGGACCTGCGCCTGTTCCTGTCCGACCGCCGCGCGCTGCTGCTGAGCCTGGTGATGCCGATCGCGCTCGGCGCCTTCTTCGGCTACCTGTTCGGCGGCAGCGGCAAGCGCGAGACCGCGCCGATCCCGATTGCCGTGGTGCTGCAGGATCAGGGCGAGATCGCCCGCCGCGTCGCCGACGGGCTGCGCGGCGACGCGACGCTCGCGGTGCAGGAATTGCCGCTCGAGCGCGCACGTGAACTGGTCCGCAAGGGCAAGCTGCAGGCGGCCGTGGTGCTGCCCGCCGGCTTCGGCGACGCTGCCGGCGCCGCGTTGTTCGGCACCGGCCCGAAGCCCGAGATCGCCCTGCTGTACGATCCCTCGCAAGCGGCCGCGCTGTCGGTGGCGCGCGGCATGCTGGCCCAGCACGTGATGCAGGCGGTCAGCGCCGAGATGATGGGCGGACGTGCCGGCACGCGCTTCGTCGATGCCAGCCTGAAGTCGCTCGAAGGAGCGGCCGCGACCGATCCGGCCAGCGCCGACCTGGTCGGCCTGTTGCGCAGCGTGCGCAAGCTGCAGGAACGTCCCGCGGCAACCGCGCAGGGCTCGACGTCCGGCGGCCTGTCGATGCCCTACACCACCCGCGACGAGGCCATCGTCTCCGGTCCGGCCTACGACGGCTATGCGCATGCCTTCGCCGGCATGGGCGTGCAGTTCATCCTGTTCATGGGCATCGACGCGGGCATCGGCATCCTGCTGGCGCGGCGCCAGGGCATCTGGTCGCGCATGCTGGCCTCGCCGGTGTCGCTGACCGGACTTCTGGCGGCGCGCGCCGTGTCGGCCACGCTGATCGCCTTCGGCCTGTTGTGCGCGATCTTCCTGGCGGCCTTCGTGCTGTTCCGGGTGACCGTGGCCGGCAGCATGGCCGGCTTCATCGGGGTCGGCCTGGCCTTTTCCGCGATGACGGCCGCCTTCGGCCTGCTGGTGGCGGCCTGGGGCAGGACGCCGGAAGCAGCGCGCGGCCTGGCCATCTTCGCCACGCTGATCATGGTGATGCTGGGCGGCGCCTGGGTGCCGGCCTTCCTGTTCCCGCAATGGCTGCAGACGCTGACGCTGGCGGTGCCGACCCGCTGGGCGATGGACGGCCTCGATGCGGTGACCTGGCGCGGGCTGGGTCTCGATGCCGCCCTGCCGGCGATCGCGGTGCAATGCGGCTTCGCCATGCTGTTCGGCGCGCTTGCCCTCTGGAAGTTCCGCCGCGACGCGCGCCTGGGCGCCTGACCCGCGCACCCGGGCCGGCATCCGGGCTGGCGCGCGCCTGCCGGCCCGGTCCATAATGCCGCCATGACCACTCCGCTCGACCGTCGCATCCGCCTGGCTATCGGCACCGGCTGGATGCTGTTCTGGCTGCTGATGATCTTCATCGCGGTGCAGGACTATGTCCGTTCCGGCCGTGCGCGCCTGTGGGAACCGGTGCTGTGGGACGGTTCCTCGGGGCTGGTCATCACGGTGCTGATGCTGCTCTACCTGCGCCGTCCGCTCGACGACCGGCTGCTGGCATCACCGGGCCGCTGGCTCCTGTCGCAGCTGCACTGGCTGCCGGTGTTCTGCGCGAGCTTCACGGTCGCCACCTTCGCGATCCGCCATGCCGTCTATGCGGCCATCGACGTGGAATACCGCCACGAGCCGTGGGGCGACGTATTCCTCTACGAATCGGTCAAGCTGACGATCGTGTTCTTCCTGTTCATGGCGGTGCGCTTCGGCATCCGCTCCTATGCCGCGCTGGTGCGCGAGCGCGAGGCTGCCCAGCGCGCGGCGATGCTGTTGCGCCAGGCCCAGCTGCAGGCGCTGGCGGCGCAGATCCGGCCGCACTTCCTGTTCAATGCGCTCAACACGGTCTCGGCGCTGATCCACACCGATCCCGACCGCGCCGATGCGATGCTGGCGCGGCTGGCCGGCCTGCTGCGCACCTCGCTGGACATCGGCGAACGCGACCAGGTGGCGTTGCGCGAAGAGCTGTCGCTGCTGCGCGACTATGCCGATCTGATGGCCGAACGCTTCGCCGACCGCGTGACGATCGCATGGGACATCGACGATGCCGCGCTCGATTGCCGCGTGCCGCCGCTGCTGCTGCAGCCGCTGCTGGAAAACACCTTCCGCCACACGGTGGAACGGCGTTCGGCGCCGGTACGCATCACCGTGGCGGCGCATGCGCGCGGCGCCGAACTCGTGCTCGCCGTCGAGGACGACGCCGGCACCCTGGCGCCGGACGCGCCTCCCGGCATCGGCACGCGCAGCCTGCGCGAACGGCTCGAAGCGCTGCACGGCGAACGCGCCACGTTCGCCCTGACCCCGCGTGCGCCGGCTGGCGTCCGCGCCGAAGCGAGGCTGCCATGCGCGTGCTGATCGTCGACGACGAACGCCCGGCGCGCGACCGCCTGCGCCGCCTGCTGGCAGGCAGGCCCGGCATCGCCGCCGTCGAGGAAGCGCGCGACGGCGCCGAGGCGCTCGAACGCGTCGCCGCCTTCGATCCCGATGCGGTCTTCCTCGACATCCAGATGCCGGAAGTCAACGGCATCGAGGTGGCCGCCTCGCTCCCCGATCCGGCGCCGGCCATCGTGTTCGTCACCGCCTTCGACCAGTACGCGCTGCGTGCCTTCGATGCCGGGGCGGTCGACTACCTGCTCAAGCCGTATGACGAGGCGCGCTTCCTGCGCGCACTGGAGCGTCTGCGTGAACGGGTCGCGCAGCGCCGCCTGCATCCCGCGGCGGAGCGCACGATGCCGGCCGCCGCGCCGCTCGAGCGCCTGCTGGTCCCCGGCCGCGACGGCATGCGCGCGGTGATGGTGGCCGACATCCTGTGGCTGGAGACCGCCGACAATTACGTGGTCGTGCATACCGCGGCGGCGTCGCTGCTGATGCGGCAGGCACTGTCGTCGCTGCTGCCGTCCCTGGGCGCCCCCTTCCTGCGCTGCCACCGTCGCGCCGCGGTGCGCGTCGCCGCCGTCGAGCGCATCGTCACGGACGACAAGGGCGATGCCGAACTGCACCTGCGCGGCGGCGCCGTCGTGCCGTGCAGCCGCCAGCATCGCGCCGCGCTGGTCGCGCGCCTGCAGGCCGGCTGACGGCACGGCGCGGCGGCGCCGCCATTCAGGGCGTGCCCCTCGCCGCGCGGGCTCGCCGGCGGCAGCGCCACGGACTCGCCCGCCATCTTCGTGCTCCGCCTTCGTCCGCCGGGTTTGCTCCATTTCGCCCCGCCCTGCCCCCGGGTCGCCACAAACCGCTGGCCCGCGCGCGCGCATGCTCCTAGCCTGTCGGGACGATCAACCCACCGTTCCATCGCCATGACCATCCGCACCGACGAACACCTGCCGGCAACGGGCACCGCACCGTCCGGCGGCACGAGCGCGCATGCCGGCGCCGGCCGCCTCTACTTCCTCGACTGGGTCCGCATCATCGCGTTCTTCCTGCTGATCGTCTACCACACGGGCATGTATTACGTGAGCTGGGACTGGCATGTGAAGAGCCCGCACGCCGGCGAGGCGATCGAGCCCTTCATGATGATGAGTTCGCCGTGGCGGCTCGGCCTGCTGTTCCTGGTGTCCGGCGCGGCCACGGCCTTCCTGCTGCGCAAGTCGCAGCAAGGCGGCACGGCGGCGCCGCTGTCCTTCGTGCGTCTGCGCTCGTGGCGGCTGCTGCTGCCGTTGATCGTCGGGATGTTCGTGGTGGTGCCGCCGCAGCCCTATCTCGAAGTGGTGGAGAAAGTCGCCTACGCCGGCAGCTTTGCGGATTTCATGCGGCTGTATGTCGCCGGCTACGGTGGCTTCTGCCGCGAGGACTGCCTGGTGCTGCCGACCTGGAACCACCTGTGGTTCGTCGCCTACCTGTGGACGTACAGCATGCTGCTGTGGCTGGGCCTGCGGCTGGCGGGAGACCGTGCCGAAGGCGCGGCCGCGCGCCTGGCCGGGTGGCTGCGGGGATGGCGCGCGCTGCTGCTGCCGGCGCTGGCGCTCGGCGGTGTCCGCGTCGCGCTGGTGGCGCGCTTCCCGTCGACGCACGACCTGGTCAACGACTGGTACAACCACGCGCAATACCTGCCGCTGTTCGCCGCCGGCTTCCTGCTGGCGCGGCAACCGGCCTTCTGGCGCACGGCGGAAGCGCTGCGCTGGCCCGCGCTCGCCACGGCAATCGGCTGCTGGGCCGCCTGGGTCGCCTATGTCTTCGCGTTCAGCGAGTTCCATCCGCCGCCCGACGCGCTGCGCATGGCGGTACGCGTGGGCTACGGCTTCCTGCAATGGGGCGCGATGCTGGCGGCCTGCGGCTTCGCGCGGCGCCATCTCGACCGCGACGGACCGGCGCGGCGCTATCTCGTGCCGGCGGTGTTTCCGGTCTACATCTTCCACCAGACCATCATCGTGGTGCTGGCACACCACCTGAAGCCGGCCGGCATGCCGCCGGTCGCCGAAGGCATCGTGCTGGTCGCGGCGACCTTCGTGCTGTGTTTTGCGCTGTATGGCGTGGTGAAGCGGGTCGCTTGGCTGCGTCCCTTGTTCGGACTGGGGCCGTTGCTTCGCTGACCTGTTCCGGGAACGCCACTCGGGGCGGATACCGGCCCGTCGGAATGACTGCCGCTTGCGCTTGCTCCCGCGCCGCGGACGACGTCAGAACTCGTCCCAGTCTCCCCTGTCGGTCGCGGCACGGTCGTGTGTCACGGCCGGGGCCGCTGCCGCCGCGACGCGCCGGGCAGGCGGCTTGCGCTCGATGCGGACGACCTTCTGCCGTGCGGCGGGAGCCTGCCGGCGCACCGGCGATGCCGCGGAAGGCGCCGCCTGCGCCGATGCATCGAGCGTGAACACCGAGACCATCTGGGACAGGTTGGATGCCTGGTCCTGCATGGCATTGGCCGCGGCGGCGGCCTCTTCCACCAGGGCCGCGTTCTGCTGGGTGACGTCATCCATCCGCGTGATGGCCTGATTGACCTGTTCGATGCCGTTGCGCTGCTCGGCGCTGGCCTCGGCAATCTCGCCGATGATGTCGGTCACGCGGCGCACGCTGGCGACTACCTCCTCCATCGTCGCGCCCGCCTGGTCCACCAGCTTGCTGCCGCTCTCGACCTTTTCGACCGAGTCGCCGATCAGGGTCTTGATTTCCTTGGCCGCTGCCGCGGAACGCTGGGCCAGGTTGCGCACCTCGGCAGCCACGACGGCGAAGCCGCGCCCCTGCTCGCCGGCGCGCGCCGCCTCGACCGCCGCATTGAGCGCGAGGATATTGGTCTGGAAAGCGATGCCATCGATGACGGAAATGATGTCGACGATCTTCTTCGCCGATTCGTTGATCGCTCCCATCGTGCCGACCACTTCAGACACCACGGCGCCGCCTTTTTGCGCGATGTCGGACGCGGCGGCGGCGAGCTGGTTGGCCTGGCGGGCATTCTCGGCGTTCTGCTGCACCGTCGACGTGAGCTCCTCCATCGACGAAGCCGTCTCCTCCAGCGAACTGGCCTGCTCTTCGGTTCGCGAGGACAGGTCGAGGTTGCCGGTGGCGATCTGGTGTGAAGCCGCGGCGATCTGGTCGGTGCCGTTGCGCACCTCGGCGACGATGCGCGACAGGCTTTCGTTCATGTCCTTGAGTGCATTGATCAGTTCTCCGGTCTCGTCGGTGGCGTCGGTATGCACGCGGGCCGTGAGGTCGCCCTTGGCGACGCGCTTGGCCAGGTCCACCGCTTCACCGAGCGGGCGGGTGATATTGCGGGTCAACCAGACGGCCAGTACGGTGGCGAGCGCCACGCCGATCATGCCACCGACGGCGATGGTGGCGCCGGTCAGCGACTCGAGCTTGGCAGCTTCCGCCGCGCGGACGTCAAGCAGGTGACGTTCCTCCTTGTCCATGTCAGCGAGCAGCACGCGCATCGCATCCATCTTCTGCTTGCCCTTCGCGGCACGCTCCAGCTCGACGGCGGCGTCCATCTGCGCCTTGCCCCCTTCGATGTCGCGGCGAAGCGCGATGGCCGGCTCGATCGCCTCGGACATCCATTTTTGCTGTGCGTCAGCCAGCTGCGCGAGGCGCTCCTGCTGCTTCGGGTTGTCGGCGGTGAGCGCCTTGGCCTTGTCCCAATGCGACTTGAAATCGCTTTTGCCTGCGGTGAGCGGTTCCAGCGACGCATCCTTGCCGGTCAGTGAAAAGCCGCGCTGGCCGGTCTCGATGTTGACCAGCGATGTCAGCATCGCGCTGGTCTCCTCCAGCACCTGGTAGGTGTGGACGTTCATGCGATTGGCCGAACCGAGGCGCGAGAAATTCGCATACGCCATCGCCAGCAGGACAATCATCAGCAGCACCATGGCGCCAAAGCCGCCGTAGAGGCGAGCACCGATCTTCAGATTCGACAGTCTCATGGATCCTCCTCGCGTCGCTTGGTTGTCAGGCCTCGGGAAGCCACCACGGCCAGATTTATCTACGACAACGTAGTATTTCAAAATGTTTCCCTCGGTCACTAATTGTATCGCCTCCGGGCTTGCCTGGTGGAAATAGCCGTCGTGACCGTTGCTGGCGCAAGACAGCGCCGCAGCCGCGACCGATGGTCGCGGACGTCACTGCACAGTTGGTGATGGATGGCCATGCGCCAACGCAGCCTCCTGCGGGAGGGGCCGGGCCAAGCTGTCGCAGCAAGCGAAAATGCCACCTCGAGGGTGGCTTGGTCGGATGGAGGGCAATCGCCGCCGGGGCAGGGATCGCGCCGGGACGCGAGGTCAGGCGGCCACGGCCACCAGCTCCGCGATGTCCTGGTTGGCCGCCGCCAGCGCCTTCGCCTTCGCTTCCGCGCCCATCGACACGCCTTCGGCGCGGACGAAGGACACGTCGGTGATGCCCAGGAAGCCCATCACCACGCGCAGGTAATCCTCCTGGAAATCCATGGCGCGCGACTGCTCGGTGGCGGAATACACGCCGCCGCGCGACGAGGCGACGATCACCTTTTTGCCGCCGGCCAGGCCCACCGGGCCGGTCTCGGTGTACTTGAAGGTGCGGCCGGCCTGGGCGATGCGGTCGATCCAGGCCTTGAGCTGGGTCGGCACCGCGAAGTTGTACATCGGTGCGCCGATCACCACCACGTCGGCAGCGAGGAATTCCTCCAGCAGCGTGTCGATCAGGGCGGCTTCGCGCTTCTGCTCGTCGGTCCAGTGCTCGGCCGGCACGAAGCGGGTGGCGAGGATGTCGCCCGACAGGTGGGCCGGCGCGTCGGCGCCGAGGTCGCGGTAAGTGACTTCCACGCCGTCCTCGGCCGCACGGAACTGCGACACGATCTGTGCCGTCAGGATGCGGGAGACGGAATTGTCGTTCAGGACGCTGGAATCGATGTGCAGCAGTTTCATGGTGTTCTCCGTTGATCGTCGTTTCGGTTGGCTTCGGGTCGCGCGTTGCGCGTCGATGGAATGAATATAGATCCGGAACGATGATGTGATAAGTAGGCGATTTCCGGACTCATCGTTCTATAATCAGAACGATACAGACAGGAGTTGCCGATGGAACAAGATCTCAACGATCTCGCCTTTTTTGCCCAGGTGGTCGAGAAAGGCGGCTTCGCGGCCGCCGGCCGGGCGCTCGGCGTACCGAAGTCGCGCCTGTCGCGGCGCATCGCGCAGCTCGAGGAGCGCCTCGGCGTGCGCCTGCTGCAGCGCAGTTCGCGCCGCTTCGCCATCACCGAGATCGGCCAGGTCTACCTGCGCCATTGCCAGGCCATCCTCGACGAAGCGCAGGCGGCCCAGGAGGCGATCGACCAGGTCCATGCCGAGCCGCGCGGCCAGGTGCGACTGTCCTGCCCGATCACCGTGGCGCAGACGATGCTCAGCCCGCTGGTCAGCGAATTCATGCAGGCCCATCCGCACGTGACGATGCACATGGACGTCACCAACCGGCGCGTGGACGTGATCGAGGAAGGCTTTGACCTGGCGATCCGGGTGCGGCCGGTGCTGGAAAATTCCAACCTCGTGATGCGCACGTTCGCGCTGACGCGTGCGACCCTGCTGGGCACCTGCGCCCTGCTCGAGCGCCTCGGCCCGCCGCGCACGCCGGCCGACCTGGCGCGCTTTCCCAGCCTGTCGATGCCGATGCGCGACGGCCGCTACGTCTGGGATCTGCGCGACGACAATGGCAACACCGTACAGGTGGAACACGTGCCGCGCCTGTATGCCGACGACCTGCAGGTCCTGCGCGACGCGGCCGCCGCCGGCATCGGCCTGGCCGCGCTTCCCGAGTATTTCTGCCGCACCGAGCTGGAAAGCGGCCGACTGGTGCGCGCGCTGCCGGGATGGAAGTTTCCGGAGGCGACCCTGCATGCGGTGTTCGCCTCCCGCCGCGGCCTGCATCCGGCCGTGCGCGCATTCATCGATTTCCTCGCGCTGCGGCTGCCGGAGGTGGCCAGCGAGATCGCGTTCGGCGACTACGTGGCGTCCACGCCGGCGCGGCGCGCGGAATGAGAGGATGCCGCCTCAGGCCGCCTGCTGCTGCATCAGGCGCGTGGCGATCTCGTCGGCAGGCACCGTGCGCCCGTAGTAGAAGCCCTGCACCTGGTCGCAGTCGAGCGACTTGAGCAGGTCGTACTGCTCTTCCGTCTCCACGCCCTCGGCGACCACTTTCAGGTCGAGCGCGTGGGCCAGCGAGATGATGGTCGACACGATCGCCATGTGGTCGGGACTGGTGGTCATGTCCGACACGAAGGAGCGGTCGATCTTGAGCGTGTCGATCGGCAGGTGGGCGATGTAGGACAGCGACGAGTAGCCGGTGCCGAAATCGTCGATCGCCATCGTGATGCCGTTTGCGCGCAGGCGCGACAGCTTCATGCGCGCGCCCTCCTGGTCGCTTCCTTCCATGAACAGGCTCTCGGTGATCTCCAGTTCGAGGTCGCGCACCTCCTCGTTGCCGAGCATGTGCAGCACGTGGCCGACGAAATCGTTCTGGCGGATCTGCATCTGCGACACGTTGACCGCGATGCGCGGCGGCGCGATGCCCTGCGCTGCCCACTCCGACGCCTGGCGATGCGCCTGGCGGATCACCCAGTAGCCGACGTCGACGATCAGGCCGGTCTCCTCGAGGATGTGGATGAAGCGGTCCGGCCCGACCAGTTCGCCGCCGGGTTCCTGCCAGCGGATCAGCGCCTCGAGGCCGGCGATCTGCCCCGACGACAGATCCACCTTCGGCTGGTAATGCAGCACGAAATGCTCTTCCTCGAGCGCGCGCCGCAGGCGGTTCTCGATCGACAGCTTCTCGGCGGCGCGCGCGTTCATCGCGGCCGTGTAGAAGCGATGCGGCATGCGCGCCGTCTTGGCGTGCTTCAGGGCCGCCTCGGCATTGCGCAGCAGCGTGTCGCCGTCGCGGCCGTCGGCCGGGTACATCGCGATGCCGGCGGTGGCGGCGATGCGCACGTCCTTGCCGAATGCCGCGTGCGGTTCGGCCAGGCAGGCGGCCACCTCGCGCTCGAGCCGCGCCACCACCTCCGCCTCCGATTGCACGTCCTTGAGCACGAAGCCGAAGCAGTCGCCGTGAATGCGCGCCAGGAAGGCCGGATCGGGCAGCACGCCGCGCAGGCGCGATGCTACCTCGCGCAGCAGGTCGTCCGTCGCGCTGCGGCCGAAGGTATCGTTGTAGTTGCGGAAGCGGTCGATGTCGAGGAAGACCACCGCGGCGCGCTGGCGCAGCGCATCGTCGCCGGCATGCAGCAGCTGCTCGAGGCGGTCCTGGAACAGGCTGCGGTTGGGCAAGCCGGTCAGGGTATCGAAATGCGCCAGGTAATTGAGCTGTTCCTCCTTGCCGAAGCGGTCCAGCGCGAACGAGATGTCCGACGCCACCATGCCGAGCAGGCGCATTTCCTCGTCGTCGAACACGCCCTTCTGCTGGTGGTACAGCGCCAGGATGCCCACCGGCCCGTCCTCCAGCATCAGCGGCAGCGCGCAGATCGACTGGAAGCCCTGGCGCATGAGCGTCTCGCGCATGGCGGACAGCGATTCGTCGTATTCCACGTCGTGCACCACCTGCCATTCGCCGGTGCGCAGCGCGCGGCCGCCCGGACCGCGCCCGCTCGGCTTGTCCGGGTCGATGCTGATCTGGAAAGTCGCCATGAAATCCGGCGACAGCCCCGACCAGGCGACCGGCCGCAGCATGCCGGCCTGTTCGTCGACGATGCCGATCCATGCGGCGGCGAACTGGCCCGCCTCGACGGCGATGTGGCAGGCCTCGTGCAGGAAGCGGTCGCGGTCGCGCACCCGCGCGATCGCATTGCCGATGCGCGAGAGCACCGTGTGGATGCGCGACAGGCGTGCGATGCGCGCTTCCTGCAGCTTGCGTTCCGTGATGTCGCGGATCACGCCGGAGATCCACATGCCGCCGGTGGTGTTGAGCGGCGACAGGCTGACCTCGGCCGGAAAGAATTCCCCGCCGCGCCGGCGCGCCGTCACCTCGAAGGTCAGCGGCTGGGTCGCCTGGTGCTTGTCCGGATGTTCGCCGTCGCGCAGGCACAGCAGCCATTCGTCGAAGCGCCCCGGAATCAGCACGTCGCAGCGGCGGCCGAGCAGCTGGTCGCGCGGATAGCCGAACAAGGCTTCGAGCTGGGCATTGACGATCTCGATGCCGCCGTCGTGGTTGAGCACCACCAGCGCATGCGGCGCGAACTCGATCAGATCGGCGAAGCGCCGTTCGGCGAAGCGCCGTTCTCTCTCCGCGCGCGCATCGTCCAGCGCGCGGCGCACCGCCGGCGACAGGCGCGCCAGGTTGGTCTTGAGCACGTAGTCGACCGCGCCCTGCTTGAGTGCTTCGATCGCGGTCTCTTCGCCGATGGTGCCGGACAGGAAAAGGAACGGAACGTCCGGCGCCATCGTCCGCGCCAGTGCCAGCGCCGACAGGCCATCGAAATGCGGCAGCGAATAGTCGGAGACGATCACGTCGGGCGTAGCGGCCTGCAGGGCAGCGGCGAACTGCTCGCGCGTCTCGACGCGTCGCATCCGCACGTCCATGCCGTCGCGGCGCAGCTGGTGCACGGCCAGCTCGGCGTCGGTGGCGACGTCCTCGATCATCAGGATGTCGATGGCGTCCCTGGCAGGCATGGCGGACTCCGTATCGCCTCGCAATGCTCAGCCGCCCGGCGTGCGGTTGAGCGTGATCCAGTAATCGCCGAGCGCGCCGACCACGCGGTCGTAGTCGGACAGGTCGAGCGGCTTGACCACGAAACTGTTGGCGCCGAGCCGGTAGCTGTCGGCGACGTCGGCTTCCTCGCTCGACGAGGTCAGCATCACCACCGGGATGGAGCGCAGCCGTTCGTCCTCTTTCATGGTGCGCAGCACGTCGAACCCGTCGACCTTCGGCATCTTCACGTCGAGCAGGATGCATTTCGGATCGCCGCTGCCGCGCCCGGCGTAGCGCCCGCGCCGCATCAGGAAATCGAGCGCCTGCCCGCCGTCCTCCAGCCACAGCAGCGCCTGCCTGATGCCGCCGCGGCGCAATGCGCGCATGGTCATCTCCGCATCGGTCCTGGTGTCGTCGACCAGCAGGATGTCGACCTGGCCTGCCTCGGTCATCCTCCCCTCCTTCCCGGCAAGAAAAATCGAAATTCCGCGCCGTGCCCCGGTTCGCCCCGGGCCCACACGCGACCGCCGTGCCGCACGACGATGCGCTGGACGATCGCCAGGCCGACACCGGTCCCGGAAAATTCGTCGGCGCCATGCAGTCGCTGGAACACGCCGAACAGCTTGTCGTAGTAGCGCATGTCGAAGCCCGCGCCGTTGTCGGTGACGGCGTATTCGGTGCCGCCTTCCACGGCCGCGCCATCGATCCGCACCTCGGGTTGCGCGGCGTGCGCGCTGTACTTGAAGGCGTTCGAGACGAGGTTCATCCACACCTGGCGCAGCAGCATGCGGTCGCCCCAGGCCGGCGGCAGCGTGCCGATCTCGACCCGGGCGCGCGCATAGGCAGGATCGTCGCCGCGCAATTCATCGACCACGCCTGCCGCCAGCGCCGCCATGTCCACCGTGGCGGCCGCGATCTCCTTGCGCCCCAGGCGCGAGAACGCCAGCAGATCGTCGATCAGCTCGCCCATGCGACGGCCGTTGTCGCCGATCACGCCGAGCAGGCGGCGGCCCTCGTCGTCGAGCTGCGCGGCGTAATCCTCTTCCAGCATGCGCGCATACCCCGTCACCGCCCGCAGCGGCACCCGCAGGTCGTGGGAAATCGAATAGCTGAAGCTTTCCAGTTCCTTGTTGGACGACTCGAGCTGGCCGGCGCGCAGGCGCAATGCCGCGTTGGCATCCAGCAAGGCCCGTTCGGCCGCATGGCGGCGGCCGGTCTCGCGCAGCAGCAGCCAGAAGGCGCTGGCGACGGTGAGGCCGGCACCGAGCGATCCGAACACGATCAGGAACTCGGTATCGGCGGTATGCCGGTCGACCGCGTCCGAGCGGAGCCGCAGGAGGCGGTTCTCCTCGCCACGCATGACGGCGATGGCGGCGCGCACATTGTCCATGCTGGACACGATGTCGTCGCCGGTGAGGCGCGACCATGCCCGCTCGGCCGCGCCGGCGCGGCGCAGCGCGATACCTTCGTTCAGCAGGGCAAGATGCTTCTCGATCAGCCGCTCCAGTGACGCCAGGTTGTGCAGCTGGCGCGGGTTGTCCGACACCAGGCGCTTGAGGGTGCGGATCTCGTTGTCGACGTTCCGGGAGTAGAACTCGAAGTCTTCCAGAAGTTTCGGCGCGCCGGCCCCGGCAAGGCTGCGGGCCGCGGACTGCGCATCCTTGACGGCGGTGAAGGCGGCATCCATGCGCTCGAGCACCACGTGGGTATGGGCCACCCAGCGTGCCTGCGACTGCAGGCCATTGATGCTGCGCAACGATGCCGCGGCGATGACGACGAAGGCAAGCACTGCCAGTCCGATTCCCAGCAGCGGCAAGCGCACGGACCAATCCTTGCCGGCGGCGCCTGCATGCGGCAATGCCGCGGTCCCCGACGATGAGAGAAGGAAATTCATGATTCGCGCCGGCCTTCCGGTTCGGCGGTGGCCGCGCCCGCGAAGAAGCGGCAACCGCATGCCGCGCGGACGCGGCTGGCATGCGGACGACGATAGGACAGGTCGCGACGAGACGCCTTCGAATAGGACAAATCGCGGCGATATTGCGGGCGCGCGGCGCCCCGGCCGCTAGACGAACACCGGTTCCGGCTCGAGCATCACGCCGAAGCGGCGCTGCACGTCGTCCCGGATGGCCTGGGCGAGGCGGACGATGTCCGCACCGCTGGCGCCGCCGCGGTTGACCAGCACCAGCGCCTGCTTCTCGTAGACGCCGGCTGCGCCGAGCGAGCGGCCCTTCCAGCCACACTGGTCGATCAGCCAGCCGGCGGCGAGCTTGTAGCTGCCGTCCGCCTGGGGATAGCTGACCAGCTGCGGATGGGCCGCCAGCAGCGCGTCGCGCTGCGCCGCCGGCACCACCGGGTTCTTGAAGAAGCTGCCGGCATTGCCGATGGCGGCCGGGTCGGGCAGCTTGCGGCTGCGGATCGCGATCACCGCGTCGGCGACCGCACGCGCATCGGGTTGCGCGATGCCGCGGGCCGACAATTCCTGGGCGACATCGGCGTAACGCAGGTTGGGTGTCCAGTCCTTCGGCAGCGCGTAGACCGTATCGATCACCACGGCGGTGTCGCGCAACGCATGCTTGAACACGCTGTCGCGGTAGCCGAAGGCGCATTCCGCATTGCTCAGCGTCCGGATCTCGCCGGTGGCGAAATCGAAGATGCGCACCGACTCGATGAAATCCTTCACTTCGACGCCATAGGCGCCGATGTTCTGGATCGGGGCGGCGCCGGCGCTGCCGGGAATGAGGGAGAGGTTTTCCAGTCCGGGGATGCCGCGGTCCAGCGTCCACTGCACGAAGCCGTGCCAGTTCTCGCCGGCCGCCACGCGCACGCGGGTGACGCGTTCGTCCTGCCCCGCGACCTCGATGCCGCGGCCGAGCATGTGCAGGACCAGCCCGTCGAAATCGCGCGTCAGCAGGAGGTTGCTGCCGCCCCCGAGCACCAGCCGCGGCATGCCCGACAGCTCGGGCGAACGGCGCACCGCCGCCAGCTGTTCCGGCGCGGTCACCGCCAGATAGGCGCGCGCCCTGCACGCGATGCCGAAGGTGTTGTGGCAGCGCAAGGAGACGTCGTGTTCGAGGGGCAAGTGGTCGCTCATAGAGGGCCGATTATATAGCCGTTCGAATGTTTGTCCGCTAGAATCATTGGCTTGTCGAACAGCCCCATCTGCACGAGGAAAACACCATGCCGTCTTTCGATGTCGTCTGCGAAGCCAACACCGTCGAAGTCAAGAATGCGGTCGACCAGGCCAACAAGGAAATCTCCACCCGCTTCGATTTCAAGGGCACCGACGCCCGCGTCGAGCAGAAGGAACTGGAGCTGACCGCCTACGCCGATTCCGATTTCCAGCTGAGCCAGGTACGCGACGTGCTGACGGCCAAGATGTCCAAGCGCAACGTCGACGTGCGCTTCCTCGATATCGGCAAGGTCGAGAAGATCGGCGGCGACAAGGTCAAGCAGGTCATCAAGATCAAGAACGGCATCGAGTCCGACATGGCCAAGAAGATCGTCAAGACGATCAAGGACAGCAAGATGAAGGTCCAGGCCAGCATCCAGGGCGACGCGGTGCGCGTCTCCGGCGCCAAGCGCGACGACCTGCAGGCGGCCATCGCCATGCTGCGCAAGGAAGTCACCGAGCTGCCGCTCGAGTTCAACAATTTCCGCGACTGACGCCGCACGGCCGGCCGCCCTCCACATGACCTCCCGCGCCGCCATCCTGCTGTCCGGCCTGCTGTGCGCAGGCGGCGCCCACGCGGCCGAGATCGACCTGGTCGGCGTCTTCCCCGGCAAGGCGGTGCTGGTGGTCGACGGCGGCGTGCCGCGCGCCTATGCGGCCGGCGCCACCATCGCGCCCGGCGTGCGGCTGGTCTCGGTCGAGGGCGAGCAGGCCGTCATCGACAACAACGGCCGGCGCAGCACGATCTCACTGGGCAACCACAACAACCGCATGGCGCCGTCGGGCAATGCCAGCGTCACGCTGACCGCCAACAGCCACGGGCATTTCTACGCCAACCTGCAGGTCAACGGCGGCAGCCTGCGCGCCATGGTCGATACCGGCGCCACCATGATCGCCATGCCGGCCAGCGATGCGCGCCGGATCGGCATCGACTACAAGCGCGGCCGTCCGGGCTTCGTCAACACGGCCAACGGTCCGGCGCCGGTGTATGTCGTGCGGCTGGACACGGTGCGGGTGGGCGACATCCAGATCAACGGCGTCGATGCCGTCGTGCAGGAGAGCGGCCTGCCGATCGTCCTGCTGGGCATGTCCTTCCTGAATCGCGTCGAGATGCAGCGCAACGGCGAGCAGATGACGCTGACCAAGCGGTTCTGAACGGGTGGCGCCGCCGCCCGCCTTCTCCTTACGCCGAATACGCTTCCGGATCCGCCAGGCGACGCTGGCGCACCGATGCCGCCAGGTTCTCCAGCACCTTCACGCTCGCTTCCCAGTCGATGCAGCCGTCGGTCACCGACTGGCCGTAGGTCAGCTCCTTGCCCGGCACCAGATCCTGGCGGCCGGCCACGAGATGCGACTCGACCATCACGCCGATGATACGGGTGTCGCCATTGGCGATCTGGCCGCCGATGTCGGCGCAGACCGGCACCTGGTTCTCCGGCTTCTTCGAGCTGTTGGCGTGCGAGGCATCGATCATCACGCGCGATGCCATGCCGTTGTTGGCGATGTCGCGGCAGGCGGCGTCGACGCTCGGCGCGTCGTAGTTCGGCGTCTTGCCGCCGCGCAGGATGATGTGGCAATCCTCGTTGCCGGCGGTCGAGACGATCGCCGAATGGCCGCCCTTGGTGACCGACAGGAAATGGTGGGGCTGCGAAGCCGCCTTGATCGCGTCGACGGCGATCTTGATGTTGCCGTCGGTGCCGTTCTTGAAACCGACCGGGCAGGACAGGCCCGAGGCCAGCTCGCGGTGCACCTGCGATTCGGTGGTGCGGGCGCCGATCGCGCCCCAGCTGATCAGGTCGGCGATGTACTGCGGACTGATCACGTCGAGGAACTCGGTGCCGGCCGGCAGGCCCAGCTCGTTGATGTTGAGCAGCAGCTCGCGCGCGAAGCGCAGGCCGTCGTTGATGCGGAAGCTGTTGTCGAGGTAGGGATCGTTGATCAGGCCTTTCCAGCCGACCGTCGTGCGCGGCTTCTCGAAGTAGACGCGCATGACCACCTCGAGATCGCCGGCGAAGCGCTGGCGCTGCTCGGCCAGGCGGCGCGCATACTCCATCGCGGCCTTGGTATCGTGGATCGAGCACGGGCCGATCACCACCAGGAGGCGGTCGTCCTGGCCGTGCAGGATGCGGTGGATCGCCGTGCGCGATGCGGACACCGTGGCCGATGCCTTGTCGTTGCAGGAAAATTCACGGATCAGGTGCGACGGCGGGATCAGTTCCTTCATCTCCCGGATGCGTAAGTCGTCGGTGCGCGGCATGGCGTTCTCCAGTCTGAAAAGTTGAATTGCGAGGGTTCGGATCGGGGCAAAAAAAAACCGCCATCGCTGGCGGTTTTTCTGGATTCGGTCTGGGCTCTGTTCTTACGCTGCTTCTACGTGCACATTCCGCTGTTCCACCGCCTTGGGGCTGGAAAAGCTAAAGTAAAAGTAAAAGTGGAAGCGGGCGAAGGACATCGTTTGTTAGGCGATACGAGCGAATTGGAACTTATGGTGCAGCAATCCGTGGCGTTTGGCAAGCGAAAACGCGGTTCCAGGTCAATATCGGCATAGATTCGTCGCCGATTCCCCCTGGAAGTGGGCACTCATGGCTGCACGATTCCGCATCGCGGAATGCGCAGCCGCGCCCGGCGGTGATCAGGCGGTACCGCCGACCGTCACGCCGTCGAGCAGCAGCGTCGGCTGGCCGACGCCGACCGGCACGCTCTGGCCTTCCTTGCCGCACACGCCGACGCCGGAGTCGAGGCGCATGTCGTTGCCGATCATCGCCACCCGGTTCATCACGTCCGGACCGTTGCCGATCAGCGTGGCGCCCTTGACCGGATAGCTGATCCTGCCATCCTCGATCATGTAGGCCTCGCTGGCCGAGAACACGAACTTGCCGTTGGTGATGTCGACCTGGCCGCCGCCGAAGTTGACCGCGTACAGGCCGTTCTTGACCGACGCGATGATTTCCTGCGGATCGCGGTCGCCGGCCAGCATGTAGGTGTTGGTCATGCGCGGCATCGGCAGGTGGGCGTAGGACTCGCGGCGGGCGTTGCCGGTCACGTTCATCTTCATCAGGCGCGCATTCATGGTGTCCTGGATGTAGCCCTTGAGGATGCCGTCCTCGATCAGCGTGGTGCACTGGGTCGGGTTGCCCTCGTCGTCGATGTTGAGCGAGCCGCGGCGGTCGGCCAGCGTGCCGTCGTCGACCACGGTCACGCCCTTGGCCGCCACGCGCTCGCCGATGCGGCCGGCATACATCGAGGAACCCTTGCGGTTGAAGTCGCCCTCCAGGCCATGGCCGACCGCTTCATGCAGCAGCACGCCGGGCCAGCCCGGGCCGAGCACCACCTTCATCGGTCCGGCCGGCGCCGGACGCGCCTCCAGGTTGACCAGCGCGGAATTGACTGCCTCGCTGGCGTATTTCTCGAGCAGCTCGTCGGTGAAGTAGGCATAGTCGTAACGGCCGCCGCCGCCGCTGGTGCCCATCTCGCGGCGGCCGTCCTGTTCGGCGATCACCGTGACCGACACCCGCACCAGCGGACGCACGTCGGCCGCCAGCACGCCATCGCTGCGCACCACCAGCACCACATCGTATTCGCCGGCCAGGCCGGCCATCACCTGCACCACGCGCGGATCCTTCGCGCGCGCCATGCGCTCGACCTTTTCCAGCAGCTTCACCTTGGCGGTCGCATCGAGCGAGGCCAGCGGGTCCTGCATGCGGTACAGCGCGCGGCCGCCGGTCGGCTGGATCGACGAGGCGACCTTGATCTTGCCGGCGCCCTGGCGCGCGATGGTGCGGGTGGCCGCGGCCGCGTCCAGTAGCGCCTTCTCGGAAATCTCGTCGGAATAGGCGAAGGCCGTCTTGTCGCCGGACACCGCGCGCACGCCGACGCCCTGGTCGATCGAGAAGCTGCCGGTCTTGACGATGCCTTCCTCCAGGCTCCAGCCCTCGTTCTTGGTGAACTGGAAATACAGGTCGGCATAGTCGACCTTGTGGGTGAACATGCTGCCGATCGCGCGCAGCAGCTTGCCTTCGTCGAGGCCGAACGGCGTCAGGAGGATGTCGCGCGCAACGGCCATGGTCTGCAGGTTCGGTTCGAATGGTTTCATGATGGAATGGCGGCGCACCGGCCGCGAGGCGGAATCGGGAAAGAAATCAGGTTACAGGATTGTAGATCAACGCGCTTGCGCCCGACCGGACCGGGCGGGCGTTGCAGGCCTCACAACTTGCGGTGCCGCAAGGCCGGCAGGCTCGCGCGCACGCGCTGCAGCTCGGTCTCGTCGAGTTCGCCGGCCGCCACGCCTTCGCCCTCCGGCAGCACCGCTTTCACCTCGCCCCATGGATCGATCAGCATGCTGTGGCCCCAGGTGCGGCGGCCGTTGCGGTGCTGCCCGCCCTGGGCCGCGGCCAGCACGTAGCACTGGTTCTCGATGGCGCGGGCGCGCAGCAGGATTTCCCAGTGGGCGCGGCCGGTGGTGTATGTGAACGCTGCCGGCACCACGATGACGGTGCAGTCGCCCATTGCGCGGTACAGCTCGGGGAAGCGCAGGTCGTAGCAGACCGACAGGCCGATGCGGCCGAACGGCGTGTCGGCGGCGGTGACGGTGTCGCCGTGCACGATGGTGCGGGCCTCGTCGTAGGACTCATCGCCCTTTGTGAAGCTGAACAGGTGGATCTTGTCGTAGCGCGCGGTGCGCTGCCCCTGCGGATCGTAGACCAGCGTGGTGTTGAGCACCTTGCCCTCCTCGGGTGCGGCCAGCGGCAGCGTGCCGCCGATCAGCCAGAGGCCGTGCTCGCGCGCCATCGATGCCATGGCGTCCTGGATGAGGCCGCCGTCGAGCGGCTCGGCCAGCGCCACCTTGTCGGTCTCGCGCATGCCCATCACCGGCCAGTATTCCGGCAGCAGCACCAGCCGCGCGCCCTGCCCCGCCGCCTCGGCGACCAGGCGGCGCGCGGTCGCCAGGTTCTCCTCGACATCCGGTGTCGACACCATCTGCACCGCGGCGATCGTTGCCTTCCTGGTCATCCGCCTGCTCCTTCGGTCGCTTTCGGCGCGGTCGGGGCGCCACCCTTGCGGTCGAGCTTGGTCACGACCGGATCCTTCCACTGGCCGGTCACCTGCATCTCGTAGGTGGCCGCGCGCATGATCGGCTCGCGCAGGAACAGCTGCGCGAGGAAGGTGCCGACGCCGATCACCGGGTTGACCGCCAGCCCGTACACCACCGAGGCGGCGCCGGCATTGATCTCGGGGATCACCACCACGTGCAGGTTCTGGGTCTCGCGGGCGATGTCGACGGTGCCTTCCATCAGCGCGGTCGCGTTCACGCCGCGCATCTTGAAATTGTCGGTCTTGAGGATGCCGCTGGCGATCTGGGCGGTCGCGGTCATGTTGTCGAAGGCGAAGCCTTCCGAAAACACGTCGCGGAAATCCAGCGTCAGCCGGCGCGGTATGGACTGCAGGCTCAGCACCGACAGCAGCTTGGCCACGCCGGGGTCCGCCTGCAGGAACTGGCCGCGCTCGATGGCGAGCGTCATGCCACCCGACAGGCTCGGCGCGTCGAGCGAGAACGGCAGGCCCTTCCAGCCCACCTGCCCTTCCATCTTGCCGCGGCCGTTGCGCAGCACGTTGGCAAAGCCGAAGCGTTCCAGCAGGCGGCCGGCGTTGGCGATCTCGAGCGTGAAGTCGAGGTGGGTGGCGCTGTCGCCGCCCTCGCGCGCCGTCCACTTGCCGCTGCCCTTGAGCTCGCCGTCGGGATTGACCAGCGACAGCTTGTTGATGCGCCATTCGCGCGACACGGAACCTGGGATGTTGTTGGCCACCAGTTCGAGCCGGCCGAGCTTCTTGCCGTACAGCTCGAAGTTCTCGGCGATGATGTCCAGGGCCGGCATCTGGGTGGTGCCGCCCTTGCCTTCCAGCAGTTCGCCGACTTCGCTGGCGGCGGTCTTCGGAATGATCAGCGAGGTCAGGCGTGCAGTCGCCTTGCCCTGGACCTGGCCCGGCAGCGTCTCGTTCCAGGTCACGTAACCCGAGGCCTGCTCGGAATCGATGTTGGCCTGCCAGATGCCCTTCTGGTGCGAGGCGCCGACCACCACGTTGTCGAGCTTCTTGCCGCCGATGATCAGCTCGCTGGCGCGGGCGGCGAGGAATTCCGGTTCGATGTACTGCGAGATGTTGAGCGCGTCGGCGCCGCCTGCGGCCGCGCCTGCCTTCGGACGGTCGGTGCCGATGATGCCGCCGACCAGCTTGCTCCAGGCATCGATCGACAGCGTGCGCAGGTTGACGTTGGCGATCAGGCCGCCGTCCGGCACCGGGGCCGGCACGTTGACGCCGACGCCGCCGCGCACCACGCTCCACGAGGCATCCTTTTCCGGGCCCTTCTGCCGCAGGTAGCGCGCGGCGATCGACGGGCCGAGCTGCAGCCTCATCTCGTCGCGCGCCATCCCACCCTCGTCGCGCGGCAGGCCGATCAGTTCGAAGCGCACCGGCATCGTATCGTTCGCGGCCTTCCTCAGCGGCGCCGGGAAATCGAGCGAGATGCCCTGCATCGACGAGTCGACCACCACCTCGGGCACGCCCTTGCGCACGCTCACGGTGACGCCGTAGCGGGTCGAGCCGCCGATGCGGTCGGCGATGCGCTGCATGGCCGGCGCGGCGAAGCTGCGTCGCAGGCCCGCGGCGGCCAGCGTGCCGTCGGCCTTGACGAGGATGCTGCCGTCCTTCTGCGTGCCGCCGCCGACATTGACCGCGCCGCCGAGAAAATTGGCGCGCACGCCCGACAGCGAAAAACCGTGCTCGTCGAAGGTCAGCCTGCCCTGGGTGCCGATGAGCGGCGGCATCGAGGAAAACAGCGCGACATCGTTGCCGGCGAACTGCAGGGTGCCGTTCACCTTCGCGTTCTCGACATGGTTGAGCGGCAGCTGCAGTTTCAGCGCCAGCTTCGCATTGCCGGTGGCGCGCGTCTCGTCGGTGAAACGGGCGATCCATTCGCCGACCGGGCTGTCGACCGTGTAGCCGAGCAGCTCCTGCAGCGGGCCGGCCGCATTGCCGTCGATCTGCAGCAGCGGGGCGGCCGCGGACAGGTCGGCGATCACCGCCTTCACGTCGGACAGCGCGACCTTGTGCGAGCGCGCGCTGTCGGCCACGATCTCCATGCGCGTTCGGTTGAAGCTGATGCGCCCGTCGATGTCCTCCAGCAGCGGCCAGTACGGCGCCCGGCCGTTCTTCGAGAAGCGCTCCGGCGTGTAGTTGAGCAGGCCATCCTCGATGCGGCCGGTGACCGTGAACTCGCCGCGCTGGCGGTCCGGTCCGTCCTGGCGGAACGGGAAGCCGGCGAGGTCGCCCTTGAGGCGCATCTCGACGTCGCGCGCCCGCCCGCCGGCCAGTGCCAAGGTCAGCCAGCTGCGCAGGTCGGGTGGCGTGGCGACCGGCAGGTAGCGGCCGACGCGGTTCAGTTCCAGGGTGTCGATGCGGGCGGTCAGGTCGATGTCGCCCAGGGTCGCGGCGCCGGGCTGCTTCACCAGCGGCATCAGGTGGCGGCCCGAGAGCGATCCGGACACGCCGTCCTGCACGAACTCCATGCGCTTCATGTCCAGCAACAGCTGGTCGCGCTGCTTGCCCTGCAGGCTCCAGGCGGCCGACAGGCGCAATTGCTCGAACGGCATCTCGGGCACGTGGAAGTAGCCGGGCAGATCGATGCGCGCCTGCTCGGACGCGAGCGTGATCGAGCCGCCGCGGTCGTTGGCCTCGATCGCGCCGGTCAGGTTGACCACGCCGGGAATCGCCGGCACCGCGGCCTGTGCCGGCGTGCTGCCGGTCTTCGGCCGCGCCGGGCGGGCAGGCTGCGCCTTGATCGACAGGCCGGCGAAATCTCCCTTGACGCTGTAGGACACGATATCCGGATAGCTGCCGGACCACTGCGCCGAGAAATCCTTGAGACGCCCGCTCGGCGCGAAGTCCTCGAGCATGCGCAGCTGGTCGCGCGGCAACGGGAGCCGTTCGATCAGCGCGGCGGCGGCGGCCAGGTCGAGCGACTTCGCGCTGACTTCGGTGCGCTCGGGCTGCCCTTTTTGCGCCGGGATGTGGGTCTCGCTGATGGTGGTGGCCGGCAGGCGCAGGCCGTCGGCTGTCTGCAGGGACAGGTCGGACACCGATACCGCATGTCCGCGCGCGCCGAAACCTTCGCCCTGCTGGCGCGCCGCCCAGCGCGCGCCGACGCCTTCCTCGCGCACCGACACGCGGCCGTTCACGAACAGGAGATCGAGCGGCGCCAGGTTGCGGAAGCGCGCCGACACATCGGCCAGCTGCAGGTCCGCCGTGAAATTGGCTACCTTCGCGCGGTCGAAATCGAGCCAGGCGCGCACCGCGCCCTTGCCGCGCGAGACCTCGAAGCCGGCCGGATAGTCGACGTATGCCTTCCAGGCGGCGAGATCGGTGTCGCGCAGGTCGGCGTACAGGGTGCCGGTCCACTGCGAAAAATCGGACACGCGGCGGGCGAAGTGCGGATGCTGGAAATCCGCCCGCACGTCGATCGGCGCGGCGAAGCCCTCCGGCGGCGTGGCGCGCAGCGCGAAGCGGTGGTGCTGCCAGCGGTTCACCAGGCGGAAAGTGATGCCCTCGAGGCGGAACTCGCCGGCGGGGCGGCGCGCGTCGCGCCAGCCGAGGCTGCCGTCGCGCACCACGATCTCGTGCTGGCGCAGCACCCAGTCGAGCCCCTTGCCGTCGCCCGGTCTGGACGGGTCGATGAAGAAGCCGCCGACATACAGCTTGCCGTCGGCATCGCGCTCGATGCCGATATCGGGACGGCTGACCTCGAGCGAATGCAGGCGCACGTCGAGGAACACCGCCGACCACCACGAGAAGGTGGCCGCCACGCCCGGCAGGCGGATGTCGCCGCGTCCGTTCGGATCATGGATGGCGACGCCGCCGAGGAAGAGATAGGGCCGCAGGCCCTTCCAGGACGCGTAGATGGTGGAGATCGTGACGGGACGGCCGATCGCGCCGGAGGCGATGCGTTCGACATCCGCCTTGTAATAGTCGATGTTCGGCAGCACCGCGTAGCGCAGCGTCAGGAACACCGCGCAGAACAGGAAATACGCGACCACCACGATGCGCACCAGTGCGCCGAGGGTATGGTGGGTGGCGCGGTTGGCGAAGTGGTAACACTGGCGGCCGAAACGCCACCAGACGTTGACCCTGTGGTTGACCTTGTGGATCGCCTCCGACGGAGTGAAGTGATGCTCGGACATCAAGCGGCTCGGCGTAGAATAGCGACGTGCATGGCGACGTGCATGGCGACGTGCGTGACGACTTGGCTGGCGACTCGGGTGGCGCTCGCCTCCAGGCGCCGCCAGGCGGAAAGCGACGGGGAGCACCTGCCCCCCGCGGCCGCCGGAACCGGGTGCGCACGCCTCGCGAAGCCGACCGCGGCGCGCGCATCAACCTGAACCAGCGAATTCAACTGCAATCTTCTTCCCCTATCGTGACCCGATCCTCTTTGACCAGCATGCTTGCTTCGCGGTTCTTCAGCCGCTGGGTGAATGCCGAACCCGCGCGCGCGGGCATGGTGCAGGACCTCGCCGGATTATCACTCTCACCGGCGGTTTTCGGTGACATTTTACAAAAAGAAACCGCCGCCGGCTTCCCGCTGGTGCGCGCCATGCGCCGCCTGCGCAACCTGGTGGTCTGCACGCTGATCGAGCGCGACCTGTCCGGGCGCGCCGATCTCGATGAAGTCGTGACCACGATCTCGGCCTTCGCCGACTTCGCGGTGCAGTCCCACCTGGCCGAGCTGATGCGCGAGATGACCGCATTGTACGGCGTCCCGGTCGGCGAGGAATCGGGCACCGAGCAGGAAATGATCGTGCTCGGCATGGGCAAGCTCGGCGGCCACGAACTGAATGTCTCGTCCGACATCGACCTGATCTTCGTCTATCCCGAGGACGGCGAGACCCGGGTGACGGAGCCGGGCCAGAAACAGTTGTCGAACCATGAATTCTTCATCCGGCTCGGCAAGAAGCTGATCGGCGCCCTCTCCGAGATCACCGAGGACGGCTTCACCTTCCGCGTCGACATGGCGCTGCGGCCGAACGGCAAGTCCGGCCCGCTGGTGGCCAGCCTGGCCATGGTCGAGGAGTATCTGATCGTCCAGGGCCGCGAATGGGAGCGCTATGCCTGGGTCAAGGCGCGCGCGCTGACCGGCCGCGCCGAGGACATCGCTGCGCTCGACAGGATCGTCAAGCCCTTCGTCTACCGGCGCTATCTCGATTTCTCGGCGATCGACGCGATGCGCAACATGCATGCGCAGATCCGCGCCGAGGTCGCGCGCCAGGAAGCCCGCCACCCGGACCGCAACGTCGACGTCAAGCTGGGACGCGGCGGCATCCGCGAGATCGAATTCCTTGCGCAGGTGTTCCAGCTGATCCGCGGCGGCCGCGATCCGGAACTGCGCGACCGCTCCACCCGCGCCACCCTGCGCACGCTGGCGGCCAAGCAGCAGCTGGAGCAGCCGGTGGTCGACGGCCTGCTGGCCGCCTACGACTTCCTGCGCAACCTGGAACACCGCATCCAGTATCTCGAGGATGCCCAGACCCACACGCTGCCGCCGCGCGAGGAAGACCGACTGGTGGTGGCGCAGATGATGGGCTTTCCCGACCTGCCGGCGCTGATGGCCGAACTGGACCGGCATCGCCGCTTCGTCGCGGCGCAGTTCGACGCGATCTTCGCCGAGAAGGCCGGCGACGAGGGCGGCAAGCCGTCGGAAGCCGCCATCGATGCCGACGCCGCCGCCGACCTGTCCGGCGAGGGCGTCGAGGAAAGCGTCGCCCTGCGGCTGGAAGCGCTCGGCTACGACGACGCCCCGGGCGCGGCGCGCCGCGTGATGGCGACCCTGCAGTCGCCGCGGGTGCAGGCGTTGCCCGAAGCGAGCCGCACGCGGCTGGTGGCGCTGGTCAACATCGCCCTGCCCGTCATCGCGCGCGTCACCGCGGAGCATGCGCTCACGCTCGGCCGTCTGCTCGACTTCTTCGAGACGATCGCCCGCCGCGCGGCCTATCTCGCCCTGCTGACCGAGTATCCATCCGCGCTGGAGCGCGTGATCCGCATGATGAGCGCCTCCGACTGGGCGGCGAAATACCTCACGCGCCATCCGATCCTGCTTGACGAGCTGCTCGACGACAAGCACCTGCACGCCGTGCCCGACTGGAGCGCGTTCCGCGATGACCTGCGCCGCCTGCTGGGAGAGACCGACGGCGATACCGAGCGCCAGATGGACATCCTGCGCGAGAACCACCATGCCCAGCTGTTCCGCCTGCTGGCCCAGGACCTGGAAGGCACGCTGACGGTCGAGCGCCTGGCCGACCATCTCTCGGCGCTGGCCGATGCGCTGGTCGAGGTGACGGTGGAACGGGTCTGGCAGACGCTGCCGAACCGCCACCGGGAAGTGCCGCGCTTCTCGGTGATCGCCTACGGCAAGCTCGGCGGCAAGGAGCTCGGCTATGCCTCCGACCTCGACGTGATCTTCCTCTACGACGACGACGACCAGGATGCGCCGCCGCTGTACGCCAGGCTGGCGCAGCGCTTCATCACCTGGATGACGAGCCATACGGCGGCCGGCATCCTGTTCGACATCGACATCGCGCTGCGTCCGGACGGCGCGTCCGGCCTGCTGGTGTCGCCGATCTCGGCCTTCGAGAAATACCAGATGTCGTCGGCCTGGACCTGGGAACACCAGGCGCTCACGCGCGCCCGCTTCTGCGCCGGCGACGCCGCGATCGGCCAGCGCTTCGAGGAGATCCGCGAGCGCGTGCTGCGCCTGCCGCGCGACATGGGCAAGCTGAAGGACGATGTCGTGGCGATGCGCCGGAAGATGCGCGACGCCCACCCGAACCCGTCGCCGCAGTTCGACCTCAAGCACGACGAGGGCGGCATGATCGACATCGAGTTCATCGTGCAGTACCTGGTGCTGGGACATGCGGCGCAGCATCCGCAGCTGACCGGCGACATCGGCAACATCGCGCTGCTGAAACTATGTGGAGAACTCGGCCTGATCGACGCAGCGCTGGCGAACGACGTCGCCAACGCCTACCGCCTGTTCCGCAAGCTGCAGCACCAGATCCGGCTGCAGGGGGCGGAGCGCGCGCGCGTCGCGCCGCAGCGCGTGGCCGGGGAATCGGATTGCGTGATCCGGCTGTGGCAATCCGTATTCGGCCACTGAATCATGCGTCGCAAGGCGCGCTCAGTGCCGTGAAGCGGGAGCGGCCGGCAGCGCAATCGGGGTGAGCGGCCCGGCGCCGTAACCTCGCTCGCGAATGGCGCGCTCGATGTCCGCGATCCGGCTGTCGATGGCCGGATGCGAGTCGAAGTAGTGAGCGGTGCGCGCCGGCGCCTTCCGCTCGTTCCGCTGCAAGGCACGAAAGAACTCCGTGGCCCCGCCGGCATGGCCGTAGCGGCACGCCAGGATATCGAGCGCGGCGAGATCGGCCGCACGCTCGCGCTCGCGCGAGTGATGCAGGAGCTGCGCCTGGTTGACCGGTCCCAGCATCCCGACCACATCCGGCCCGGTGCTGCCCAGCATCGCCGCGATCGTCACCAGGACGATGCCGCGTCCCATGGCGCGCAGGTGATCCCGATGCTGCAGGTGGGCGATCTCGTGTGCCAGCACGAACGCCAGCCCGTTTTCCGAGCCGACATGCTCGAGCAAGCCCGACATCACGATGATCCGACCGCCCGGCAATGCGATGGCATTGGGGTTGCTGTCGCCGGCCAAGTCAACCTGCGCGGGCCGGGCGCGTCGCGCACACGCCAGCAGACTGTCCGCCAGCCGCTGCAGTTGCGCCTGCCGCACCGGATCGGCCGGACTCATTGGCGGCCCCGCACGCCGGAAAGCATCCTCGACGGCGGCTTCCGTGCCGGCACTCATGTGTCCGACCGCGGCGTCGACGGCCAGTCCGAGGGTCCAGAACACCCCCGCCGCCGCAAACGCCAATGCCGACATCAGCAGCACGAACTCGCGCAGCGGATGCCGGTGGCTGACGTTGTCGTTCCGGGTGGGCAGGCCCGGACGGTATTCCACGGCCATCAGGCAGCCCGTTGCGGCGCGCGGTACAGCGCCGTGGCATAGGCGATGACTTCGACCGAGCCCACACCGCCACCTTCGCCGGTCGAGATCGATGCCGTCTCCAGTCGCAGGTTGACGATCTGGTCGGCGCCGCGGCAACTTTCCTTGAGCCGCAGCGTCGCTTCGCGGCGCGCGCGGTCGAGCAGCGTCTCATAAGACTGCACGCGCCCGCCGACGATGCCGCGCAGTGCCGCCAGCATGCGCTTGAAATAATCGACAGAGACCACGACGCTGCCGCTGACGAGTTCCGCGCGGACGATCGCGTCGGCATCGCCGAGCGGTTCCTTCGCGGACGTGACCGGCAGTTGCAGCCATTCGCGCTCGCGCGCCTCGATCGAGCGGTAGTGCCGCGACTCGTTCCACCGGCCTGCGAAAAAGCCGACCGCGACCAGCCCGGCCCAGAAGATGAGCGCTTCCATGGCGCTCAGGCTACCGTGACGGCGGTGCCGTAGACATAAATCTCCGCCGCGCCCGCGGCGACGGATGAGGTCGAGAAGCGCACGTTGACGATGGCATTGGCGCCCAGCTGCTCGGCCTGGGCGCGCATGCGCGCGATGGCGTCGCGGCGGGATTCTTCCAGGAGCTCGGTATAGCCCTTGAGTTCGCCGCCGACGATGTTCTTGAGGCTGGCCATGATGTCCCTGCCCACATGCTTGGCGCGCACGGTGCTGCCTGACACGACGCCGTGGCAGGCGACGATGGATTTGCCGGGAATGGTTTCGATATTGGTCATCAACATGCGGGTGTGCTCCTCGTGGTTTGGTCGATCTTCCAACTGGTTCCGCCGGCGATGCGGCGGAACCCGAACCTTACCAGCCGCCGTCCCGCCTGTCTCGCCGGCGTGCCGCGCCTTGCGGCAATATGCAGAAAGCAAAAAAAATCCCCGGCAAGCCGGGGATGTTTCATGCTGGCGCCGCGCGCTGCGCGGCAGCGGGATCACTTGGCCGCCATCAGCGCGACGGTGGTGTCGAGCATGCGGTTGGAGAAGCCCCACTCGTTGTCGTACCAGGACGAGACCTTGACCAGGCGGCCGGAGACCTTGGTCAGGGTGGCGTCGAAGTTCGACGAGGCCGGGTTGTGGTTGTAGTCCACCGAGACCAGCGGGTCGGTGTTGTAGGTCAGGATGCCCTTGAGCGCGCCGTCGGCGGCTTCCTTCATGATCGCGTTGACTTCGTCGACAGTGGTGTCGCGCGAAGCGATGAAGGACAGGTCGACGATCGACACGTTGATCGTCGGGACGCGGATCGCGAAGCCGTCCAGGCGGCCGTTCAGTTCCGGCAGCACCAGGCCGACCGCGGCGGCGGCGCCGGTCTTGGTCGGGATCATCGACTGGGTGGCGGAACGGGCGCGGCGCAGGTCTTCGTGCATCACGTCGGTCAGCACCTGGTCGTTGGTGTAGGCGTGGACGGTGGTCATCAGGCCGTTTTCCAGGCCGATCTTGTCGTGCAGCGGCTTGACCAGCGGGGCCAGGCAGTTGGTGGTGCAGGAGGCGTTGGAGATGACGGTGTCGGTCGCCTTCAGGACGTTCTGGTTGACGCCGAACACGACGGTGGCGTCGACATCCTTGCCGCCCGGGGCGGAGATGATGACCTTCTTGGCGCCGCCCTTCAGGTGGGCCGATGCCTTCTCCTTCGTGGTGAAGAAGCCGGTGCACTCCAGCACCACGTCGACGTTCAGCTCGCCCCACGGGATCTGGGCCGGGTCGCGCTGGGCGAACACGCGGATCTTGTCGCCGTTGACGACCATGAAGTCGCCGTCGACTTCCACGGTGCCGGGAAACTTGCCATGGGCCGTGTCGTAACGGGTCAGGTGGGCGTTCGACTGGGCGTTGCCGAGGTCGTTGATCGCCACGATCTGGATGTCGTTCTTCTTGCCGCCTTCGTAATGGGCGCGCAGGATGTTACGGCCGATACGGCCGTAGCCGTTGATTGCAACACGGATGGTCATGGTTTTCTCCTAGTGAAATCTCAGATCCAAAAAGCACATGCAAAAATCATTGCCCGCAGGCGTCGATGAGCGCATCCAGGTCGCGCCAGCCATATCCCGCCTCGACGAGCTCCAGCTCGTCCCAGACATACGGCTGCTCCACCAGCAGTTCCGCACCGAGGTCCTCGAAGAACTGCCGGGCGATCTCGTTCTTCGCGAGCACCCATACTAATAGCCCGTTGGCGCCCTTGCCTTGATGCGCATCGGCAACCATGCGCAGCAGCCTGCGGCCGATGCCCTCGCGCTTGGCCGAGGGACGCACGTAGATGGCCGCCAGCTCGGCATTGATGCCGAACTTCTCGTCGTCGAGCATCTTGCCGGCGGCAAACGCCACCACTTCGCCTTCGCGCTCGGCGACGAACACCGAGGTGCCACCCGCCGGAGCCATCAGGATGCGCTCCCAGTCGGCAGCGGCTTCCTCGACATCCATCTCGTCGAGGAAGGCATCCGGAAAAATGCCGCGATAGGTCACGCGCCAGCTCTGCACGCGCACCCGCGCGATGCCGTCGGCATCCTCGACCGTCGCCGGCCGCAGCGTCACGGCATCGGTGTCGCTCATGCCAGGGTCTTCTTCACGGTGGCGACGACGTTGTCGACGGTGAAGCCGAAATGCTTGAACAGCACGCCGGCCGGCGCCGATTCGCCGAAGGTGTCGATGCCGACCACGGCGCCTTCCAGGCCCACGTACTTGTGCCAGAAGGCGGTCACGCCGGCCTCGATGGCCACGCGCGGCAGGCCCTTCGGCAGCACGCTCGCCTTGTAGGTGGCGTCCTGGGCGTCGAACAGGTCGGTACACGGCATCGAGACGACGCGTACCGCGATGCCTTCGGCGGCCAGGGCGTCGGCCGATTTCATGGCCAGCTCGACTTCGGAACCGGTGGCGATCAGCACGGCCTTCGCGTCCGCTGCATCGCGCAGGACATAGCCGCCGCGCTCGATGGCGCGGATCTGCTCGGGCGAGCGCTCCATGTATGGCAGGTTCTGGCGCGAGAAGATCAGCGTGGTCGGGCCGTGGCGGCGCGCGACGGCATGCTTCCAGGCGATGGCCGATTCGACGGTGTCGCACGGACGCCAGTTTTCGAGATTGGGGATCAGGCGCAGGCTGGACACATGCTCGACCGACTGGTGGGTCGGGCCGTCCTCGCCGAGGCCGATCGAATCGTGGGTGAACACGAAGATCGAGCGGATGCGCATCAGCGCGGCCATGCGGATGGCGTTGCGGCTGTAATCCGAGAAAGTCAGGAAGGTCGCGCCGAACGGGATGTAGCCGCCATGCAGGGCGATGCCGTTCATGATGGCCGACATGCCGAACTCGCGCACGCCGTAGTTGATGTGGTTGCCGGGCTGGTTGAAGCGCACCGCGATGGCTTCCTTCCAGTTGGTCAGGTTCGAGCCGGTCAGGTCGGCGGAACCGCCGAGGAATTCCGGCAGCACCGGGGCCAGCGCCTGGATGGCGTTCTGGCTGGCCTTGCGGGTGGCGATGGTTTCCTTCTTCTCGACGCAGGCCTTGACGTAGGCGTCGACGGTCGCGACGAAGTTGCCGGGCAGCTCGCCCTTCATGCGGCGCAGGAATTCGCCGGCTTCCTGCGGATAGCGCTCGCTGTAGCCCTTGAAGAGGTTGTCCCAGTCGGATTCGGCGGACTTGCCCTTCTCCTTCGCATCCCAGGCGGCGTAGACGTCGGCCGGGATCTCGAACGGCGCATGGGTCCAGCCGAGGGCTTCGCGGGTGGCGGCGATTTCCTTGTCGCCCAGCGGCGCGCCGTGGGAATCGTGGGTGCCGGCCTTGTTCGGGCTGCCCTTGCCGATGGTGGTCTTGCAGCAGATCAGGGTCGGCTTGTCGGCGGTCTTGGCGGCGGCGATGGCGGCCTCGACGGCGGCGGCGTCATGGCCGTCCACATTGCGGATCACGTTCCAGCCGTAGGCTTCGAAGCGCTTGGGCGTGTCGTCGGTGAACCAGCCCTCGACATGGCCGTCGATCGAGATGCCGTTGTCGTCCCACAGGGCGATCAGCTTGTTCAGACGCAGCGTGCCGGCCAGCGAGCAGACCTCGTGCGAGATGCCTTCCATCAGGCAGCCGTCGCCCATGAACACGTAGGTGTGGTGGTCGACGATCGGGAAGCCCGGGCGGTTGAATTCCTGGGCCAGCAGGGCTTCGGCCAGCGCCATGCCGACGCCGTTGGAGATGCCCTGGCCGAGCGGGCCGGTGGTGGTCTCGATGCCGGGAGTGATATGGACTTCCGGGTGGCCCGGGGTCTTGGAATGCAGCTGGCGGAAATTCTTCAGCTCGTCCATCGGCAGGTCGTAGCCGGTCAGGTGCAGCAACGCATAGTGCAGCATCGAGCCGTGACCGTTGGAGACGATGAAGCGGTCGCGGTTGACCCACTTCGGATTGGCCGGGTTGTGGCGGTAGTGCTTGCCCCACAGAGCGACGGCGATCTCGGCCATGCCCATCGGCATGCCGGGGTGGCCGGAATTGGCTTTCTGAACGGCGTCCATCGCCAACGCGCGGATCGCATCGGCCATCTTCTTGGTGGGGAGCGTGGAAGTCATGATAAGTCGGGCTGAAGGGCGGAAAGAGTGACTCTGTGGCGGCTCTGGCAATGCTTTCCGGGAAGCGGAACGCCGGCCTTGCTGCAAAGCCGCATATTTTACCAGACTGCCACCCCGGGCTTACAATGTCGGTTGCCTTGCCGCACGCCAATCCCGGCGCGACGGCATCCTGCCACCGTCGCCCCATGCCCCGCTTCTATTGTCCCCAGCCGCTTGCCGTCGGCGCCGTCATCGAGTTGCCGCAGGACACCGCCCACCATGTCCATGTGCTGCGCATGGCGCCCGGCGACGGCATCACGCTGTTCAACGGCCAGGGCGGGGAATTCGCGGCGACGCTCGTCGAGCTCGGCAAGCGCCGCGCCAGCGCCGAGGTCAAGGCATTCTCGCCGCGCGAGGCGGAATTGCCGTATGCCTTGACCCTGGCCCAGGCGTTGCCGGAAGGATCCAAGATGGACTGGATCGTCGAAAAGGCGGTCGAGCTGGGCGTGACGGCAATCCAGCCGCTCCAGTCGCAACGCTGCGTGGTGAAGCTGTCCGAGGAGCGCGCCGCGAAGAAACTCGCACACTGGAACGCGATCATGGCGGCTGCCGCCGAGCAATGCGGCCGCAACCGCCTGCCGCACCTGGCCGACCCGGCCGATTTCGGCCCGTGGCTGGGTCAGCCGCTGTTGCATCCGCGCATCCTGCTGACCCCGCGCGCCACCCAGTCGCTGTCGGACTGGGCGCGGCATCATCCGGCGCAGTCGGTGACCCTGGTCATCGGCCCGGAAGGCGGTTTTTCGGAAGCGGAAGAAGCACTCGCCTGTACAGCCGGGGTGCTGCCGCTGTCGATCGGGCCGCGCGTGCTGCGCACCGAGACCGCCGGCTTGGCGGCGGTTGCCGCGCTGAACGGCATCTGGGGCCAGCTCTGACGGCCGTGCAGGCTGCCATTCCGCACGCCGCCGCGTGCCGCGCCGCCTGACGGATCCGCCCCTTCGCTGCTGCACTCCGCCGGCCGGCGATCCTTGCCGCGCCGATCCTAGCCGCGCCGATCCTGGCCGCGCCGATCCTGGCCGCGCCGATCCTGGCCGCGGACCATCCTGCCGGGCGCGATGGCTGCGCCCATGGCGCCGCGCAAACAACGAGCCTTACGGTGGGTGCGGCCGACAGGCCAGCCGGGGGGGCGGCCCGCCGCTTACCAGTGTCCCAGCAAGCCGAGCCGCCTGGCCCGCCGCTCCATCCAGGAAAACGCGACAAGTCCCGCCAGCAGATAGGCCGCCGAATTGGCGGCGATCATCACGTGCACCGTCGCCGGCACGTCCACGCCGACAGCCGCGGCCTTCGCGGTGGCCGCGCCGAGCGCATACGGAAGCAGGGAGAACGGATTGACGGGATAGGCCGGCAAGGCCACCAGGCTGATCAGCGCGAAATACATCAGGCCATGGGCGATTTCAAGCTTTTTGGCCAGCAGGAGCACGCCGGCCACGACATAGCCGATCCCCATCAGCGACGGCGAGGCCAGCAGGACCGGCAGCAGCACGTCGGCCAGGGAAAACTGCAGGCGTCCGTCCGCGACCCAGCCCACCAGCAGGAAGCCGGCCACCAGCACGCCGGCGCCTGCCAGCAGGTGAATGGCGGCGCGTGCCGCCAGCAGCCCGGCCAGCGGCAACGGGACGATCACCAGCTGCTCGACGGTGCGCTGACGGGTCTCTTCGGCGATATCGTTGGATGCGCTGCTGTAACTCACGATCGCGAACTGCCACAAGACGAAGCCGACAATCGTGGTGTCGAGCGCGCCCGATGCGAGCGACTTCCCGCCGACGGTCATCAGCGCGTACAACAGCGCGCAGAACATCGTGACGAGCACGGTCACGCCGAGCACCGACTCGAACCAGTAGCGGCGGCGCAGGTACCAGGCGAGACGCAGCTCGTTGCCGAGGTGACCGATCACGCGTCTCATGCCGCCTCCTTCCGCGCCGCGTCCACCAGGTTCAGGTACTTGTCCTTCAGCGTCACGCGCTCGACCTGCATCGCCCGTGCCGCGTGCAAGCGCGGCTGCAGCGCCGGCAGCACGGCGCATAGCTCGCCATGGTCGCGCAGGCGCACGCGGTATTCCCCCGGTGCAGCCTCTTCCCAGTCCAGGCCCGTGCGCAGCCGCGGCAAACCGGGTGGGCGGTCATCCGGCATGTGCAGCGTCAGCACGTAGGCATGTTCGACATGAAGGAATTCCTCCTTGCTGCCGTCGAACACCTTTCTGCCGCGGCAGATGCAGACGATGCGGTGCGCGAGGCGCTCGATGAAGTGCAGGTCGTGCGAGCTGATCATGACCGCCGTCCCGTGCTCCGCCGCATGGCGCACGAGGGACTCGAGGCGGTCGACGCCGAACACGTCGAGGCCGATGGTCGGCTCGTCCAGGAACACCACCGCAGGACGGTGCACCAGGCTGAGCAGCAGCGCGCTCTTGAGCTTGTTGCCGGTCGACAGGAGGCGCACCGGCGCGTCGGCATCCGGCAGGTCCAGCAATGCCGTCAGCGCAGCGAAATGCTTCGGGTCGAAGCGGGTCTCGCGCAGTCCGCAGAAATAGCGCGCATTCTCGCGGGTCGACAGTCGTTCATTGACCGCGCCGCGTCCCTCGAGCAACACGCCGACTTCGCGCAGGTGGCGCTTGCCGGCGGCCGGCGCGCCGCGCCAGAGGATCTCGCCGGCGTCCGGCTCGACGAGGGTGGCGAGAATCTTGACCGCCGTGGTCTTGCCCGCTCCGTTGGGGCCGAGCAGTCCGAGCACCTCGCCCGCCGACAGGGACAAGGAAAAATCGCGCAGCGCATCGATGCGCTGCGCCGCGCGCGAATAGGACTTGCCGATGCCGCGCATGTCGACCAGGGAAGATTGCATGCCGTGACCATGGTTCAGGGAGCCGGCCGATACGATACCAGCCTGCCCGGCATCGCGATATGCGGATTTCTCCACTAACGCATCGGCGAATTCCATTCAGCGCCCGCCTTCGGCCAGGTCGAGCATGCGCTGCGCCCGCCGCACGGCATCGCCGGCGGGGCCGGTGTGGCTGGCCAGCGGCGAGGCCTGCAGAATCGCGGCGGCCTTGTCACGCAATGGCGACACACGCAGCATGTTCGACAGCTGCTGCACGAACGGCGGATTGAGGAGGCTCGCCACGTCGAGCCTGTCGTTGGCGCCCGAGCGCGGCTGACGGAAGTCGTACTGGAGATTCGTGACGTCATCCGATTCGATGATGTTGAGCGACACCGAAAACCGCTCCGGCGGCAGCTGGCGATGGATGTCGACGCTGCGCGCGAAATGGAAGACCCGCCCCTCCGACAGCTGCATCGTCCCCTGGTGGCGCACCGGTATCGTGCGGCCGGACATGTCGACGCCCGGCTCATGGTCGTACTGCCACACTTCGGTCACATAGCCGGGCCCCAGCAGGCCGAGCGTGAGGAAATGGAAATTGTGGTCGTGGATGGTGTTGTCGACGATGCTGCTGCGCTGCCCCTGCATGCCGTCCGGCAGCCACATCACGATGCGGACGAAGAAGTGCCGGCTGCGATGCAGCACGACGCCGTCCGGCGTGTAGTCGTCGACGCCGGGATCGACGAGGCTGGAGAACCTGTCGACGATGTGCCGGCAAATGCTGTCCCGGCAATTGAGCACGCGCCGCATCATGACGGCAGCCTCGGTCAGGTCGTGTCCCGAGACAGGAAAGGGGCCGCGGCGCTCGAAGAATGCGATCAGCTCGTCCAGCGAAACCGACTCGTCGGAATGGATGTCCCAGGTCTGCACCATGCTAGATTCCTTGCAGGAGGCTGTGTGCCTCCAGGTTGGACAAGGTACGCGCGGCAGCCCGGCGTACATGGGGATGCGCGTCGGCTCCGGCTTTCCTGACCGCCTCGATGCCGTCGGGCGTATGCAGCTTCAGCAATGCCTGGACGGCACGCCATCGCAGGAAATGATGCGGACTGTCCTGAAGCGACTTGAGCAGGTCGCGGCCGCCCGCAAAGCGGAGCGTCTCGAACAGCTGCACCAGCAGCTCCGCGCGGGAGGCCGCATCGCTGGCGGAGATGCCGCGCACCGCCTGCATGCTGGCGCGGTCGAACAGCCATACCAGCGGCGCATCGATCGCGCGCAGCACCACTGTCAGCGTGAGGTGGCTGCCGCCGGCCGGCGGGTGGAAGTCGATCACCTCGGCCGGGTCGTCGAACAGCGCGACCTGCCCCTGGCCGATCTCGCCGCTCCCCGCCTTCCTCAGGCGGCAGCCGGGCTCGAACACCGCCAGCCCCTCGGCGGGCGCGAACCGGTAACGCGTGTAGCGCACGGGATCGCAGCCGAGCTGGGCGATGAGCAGGGGATTGCGCAGGCTGACCAGCACGGCGCCCGAGCGTTCGATGCCGACGCCGGGGCGCGACAGCTGGCCGGCCGATTCGGCGCTCAGCGCGACCACCTTGCCGCGGTCGCGCCAGAGGCTGAGGGTCGGCGTGTCGCGGCCGCGCAGGAGCGCCCTGCGCTCGTCGCCGGCCAGGTCGCTCAGGGCCGACAGCAGGAAGCCGTCGAACTCGCGGCTGTCGACCAGCCGGACGAGCGCCTTGCGATAGTCGGCCGGCACGCCCGACACCAGCGCGAGGAATGCATGCATGGCCGGATAGTCATGCTCGTCGATCTGCTTGCCGAGCACCCGGAAGCCGGACGCGGGGCTGCCGGGTTGTCCGGCAGGTTCATTCGAGGTCTGAGAATCGTTCATGGGTTGTCGTGTGTGAAGAGTCGGCGAATTCCAGCCGCGGGGCGTGGACCGATCAAAGAAATCGCTGCATGAGCTGCGCCAACCTGTTCTTCCAGTGTCCCGCCGGCTTGGCTGCCTGGGTGCCGACGGACAGGAAGCAGTAGCGGCCCCTCTGGTCGAGGACGAACTCGTCGAAGGATTGCAGGCGGTCGACCAGGCCGAGCGGCAAGGCGTCGGCGGCAAACCAGATCCTGCCGCTGCAGGTCGCTTCCAGGTCGACGTCTGGCCGCCGCTCGGCCACCAGGCGGCGCCAGATTTCCAGCCCGCCCCGCAGGTAGGCTTCCTGGGATTCGAGGACGGAACCAGACGTCGGCGTGAACGCATTCATGGCTTGCTTGTGGCATCCCGCGGTGACGACCTCGTTGCGCACGCCAAATCTTTCCAGCAGTCCGCTGACGTTCAGCTGCGTCGAGATCAGCCCGACCGAGCCGACACAGGCGAACGGCGTGGCGATGATCTCGTCGGCCATCGTCGCCACCAGGTAGCCGCCGCTGGTGGCCAGCTCGTCGATGGAAGCGACGATGCGAAGGCCGGCGCGGCGCAGGCGGTCGATCTGTGCCGCCGCGCTGCCGAAGGCCTCGACGGCGCCGCCGCGGTTCTTGATGCGCACGACGACCAGGTCGCCGGGATGGGCTGCCTGCACGATCGCGGAGACTTCGAGCTTGAGCGCCCCCAGCCGTCCGGCGAGCGCCTCGTCGGCGATCGTCAGGACGAAGGCGGTCTGCCGCGGCGCCGTCGCGATAGCGTCACCTGCCGAGGTGGATAATCCGCGTGCCGTCATGGCCTCCGCCAGCGCACGGGCATTGGCCGCGAGCAGCGCGCTGTAGTCGCCGATGCGCAAGGTGCTGCTTGCCGGCGCCGGATCCTTGCCCGCCGCGGCACGCCGCCCTGCCGCGCGGCCGATGGCGCGTGCGACGAACAGCAGCGGCAGCACGAGGGTGGCCAGCTTGGCGAGGAACAGCAGATAGGATTGCAGGAACATGATGGCGGCGGGTGCCCTCGTCGGCATTCGGCCGGCAAACCCGGAGGATGCCGGCCGACGGCTACTCGGAGAACCCGAGGGGCGTTACAGGATGGCGATGACGATGCGGATGACCCACTTCAGGACGCCTGCTTCGGCTTCCGGTGCATGGGACAGGCCGATTTCCTGCTCGAGGTCGACTGCGATGTTGTTGTAGTCCATGGTCGTGCATTCCTTTCGTTGAAGGTGGCTCACAGTTGCGGGCATGAGCGTCCCCGTCCGCGGCCGGGCCCTGCCGCAAATTCGTGGACACGCACTGTAGCAACCGCCTTCGGGAATCCCCACTAGCGATCGAAGGGATTGACAGCCAACAGATGCCATGCAAGCAAGCGCATACATACCACCCGCGACGATGCCTCCTCGGACGCGGCGGCTCGGACATCGCGCCGTTCGCGTAACATGCGGCTTTCCGACGACTTCCCGCCATGTTGCCGCCCATGCCCATCGCCCGCTGGTTGACCCGCCTGTTCAGCAGCCCGCCGCCCCAGATCCCCGAGCCGCTCTGGGAAGAGTCCATTGCGCGCATGCGCTTCCTGGAGCGCCTGGCACCCGGCGACCTGAGGCGCCTGCGGTCGCTGGCCGAGGAATTCCTGCATCGCAAGGCGGTCGGCGGCGCCGGCGGTTTCGAGGTGAGCGACGGGATCGCGGTGGCGATCGCGGTACAGGCCTGCCTGCCGGTGCTGAACCTGACGCTCGACCTCTACGACGACATGCCGGGCGTAATCGTCTATCCGTCGGAGTTCATGGTCCCGCGCAGCGAGATCGACGATGCCGGCGTGGTGCACGAGTGGGTGGAGCCCCTGGCCGGCGAGGCGCTCGATGCCGGCGGCGCGGTGGTGCTGTCATGGGAGGACGTCGACCGCGGCGAGGAATTCGGCGGCGACTACAACGTGGTGATCCACGAGTTCGTGCACAAGATCGACATGCATCATGGCGCGGCCAACGGCTGCCCGCCGTTCCTGGCCGACTATCACCGCGGCATGGATCCGGCGGAATGGAAGCGCGCGTTCAGCGCGGCGTTCGAGGATTTCTCGCGCCGTGTCGAACGCATCGACCGGCGCCTGGAAGGCACGCGGCGCGCCTCGCGTCACGACCTGCTGGCCGACCAGCTGTACGGCAACCTGCCGCTCGATCCCTACGCGGCATCGAATCCGGCGGAGTTCTTCGCGGTGGCCTCGGAAGCCTTCTTCCTGTGGCCCGTGCCGCTCCACGAGGACTATCCGGACGTCTATCGCCTGCTGGCACGCTACTACCGGCAGGAGACGCTGGGCGCCGAGCCGGCGTGAGGGCTGTCCCGGGCAGTCGCGGCAACGATTGGCCGACGGCGCCTTGCCAGGCAGGCAACGGTCCGTCCGGCGCGTCGCGGAACAGTCGTGCGGCGGCCGTGGCGCGCGCCTTCCGCAACGCTTTTGCCGCAACGCGGAAATCCACCGAAATGCATTTATAATCAACGGTTTTCCGGCTGTTTCCTCCACCAGACCTGCATGAAGGTATTTCGCGGACTTCCCAACGCCGCCTCGCGCGCGCCATGCGCGCTGACGATCGGCAACTTCGACGGCGTGCATCGCGGCCACCAGGCCCTGCTCGCACGCGTCCGCGAGGCCGCCGACCGGCTCGGGGTGGAATCGGCCGTGATGACTTTCGAACCGCATCCGCGCGAGTTCTTCGCCACCATGGCCGGCGATCCTTCGCGCGCGCCGACCCGCATCGCCAACCTGCGCGACAAGCTGCAGGCATTGGACGACAACGGCGTCGACCGCGTCATCGTCGAGCACTTCAACGCGCATTTCGCCGCCATGCCGCCTCAGGAATTCATTGAAAAGGTGCTGGTCGACGGCCTGCACGTGAAATGGCTGATGGTCGGCGACGATTTCCGCTTCGGCGCGAAGCGCGCCGGCGACATCGCCATGCTGGCCGAGGCCGGCAGGCGCTTCGGCTTCGCGGTGCATGCCCTGCCGGCGGTGCTGAACGACGGCGTGCGCATCTCCTCGTCGGCGGTGCGCGCCGCGCTGGCCGCGGGCGATTTCGCCGCGGCGGCCGCCCTGCTCGGCCATCCCTATTCGATTTCCGGCCACGTGGTGCACGGGCGCAAGCTTGGCCGCACGATCGGCTATCCGACCCTGAACCTGCGCGTGGCGCACAAGCATCCGGCCACCACCGGCATCTTCGTGGTGCAGGTGCACGGCCTCGCCGACCGGCCGCTGGCCGGCGTGGCCAGCATGGGCGTGCGCCCGACGGTCGAGGATGCCGGCCGCGTGCTGCTGGAGACCCATGTCTTCGATTATGGCGCGCAGGCCTATGGCCGCGTGGTGCGCGTGGAATTCCTGAAGAAGCTGCGCGACGAGGCGAAGTTCGACGACCTGCAGGCGTTGATCGATGCGATCGACCGCGACGCCGACGACGCGCGCGCCTATTTCAAGCAGTCCGGCAATCTGGCGATTTCCGCGACCGACCGAATTTGACGGCGCGCTCGCCGCGCGCAGCACACGACAACGACACGGCGCACGACGATGGCCGCCTGCCCGACACAGGCGCCGCCGGAAACGGCGCGAACGACGAACACCGAATCCAACAAGGCTGAAAACCCATGTCCGACCAGAAGAACAAGTACCCGGTCAACCTGACCGAAACGCCCTTCCCGATGCGCGGCGACCTCGCCAAGCGCGAACCGCAATGGGTCAAGGAATGGCAGGAAAGGAAGATCTACCAGAAGATCCGCAAGGCCTCGAAGGGCCGCCCGAAATTCATCCTGCACGACGGTCCGCCCTATGCCAACGGCGACATCCACATCGGCCATGCCGTCAACAAGATCCTCAAGGACATGATCGTCAAGTCGAAGCAGCTGGCCGGCTTCGACGCGCCCTACGTGCCGGGCTGGGACTGCCACGGCATGCCGATCGAGATCCAGATCGAGAAGCAGTTCGGCAAGGGTCTGCCGACGGAAGAAGTGCTGGTCAAGTCGCGCGCCTACGCGAGCGAGCAGATCGAGCGCCAGAAGAAGGATTTCATCCGGCTCGGCGTGCTCGGCGATTGGGACAATCCGTACAAGACGATGAACTACCGCAACGAGGCCGACGAGATCCGCGTGCTCGGCAAGATCCTCGAGAAGGGTTACGTCTACCGCGGACTGAAGCCGGTGAACTGGTGCTTCGACTGCGGCTCGGCGCTGGCGGAAGCCGAGGTCGAATACCAGGACAAGCGCGACCCGGCCATCGACGTCGGCTTCCCGTTCGCGGAACACGACAAGCTGGCCCACGCCTTCGGCCTGCCGAAGCTGCCGACCGACAAGGGCTATGCCATCATCTGGACCACCACGCCGTGGACCATCCCGGCCAACCAGGCGCTGAACGTGCACCCGGAGCACCGCTACGCGCTGGTGCAGGTCGAGCGCAACGGCGAGCAGGTGCTGCTGCTGCTGGCCGCCGAACTCGTGCAGTCCTGTCTCGATCGCTACGGCCTGACCGGCCACATCATCGCGACGGCTTCCGGCCAGGCGCTGTCGATGATCGCGTTCAAGCATCCCTTCCATGACGCCCACGAAGGCTACCGCCGCCTGTCGCCGGTCTACCTCGGCGACTACGTGACGCTCGACGCCGGCACCGGCATCGTGCACTCCTCGCCGGCCTACGGTCTCGACGACTTCATCTCGTGCAAGAACCACGGCATGCGCGACGACGAGATCCTGAAACCGGTGCTCGGCGACGGCAAGTACGCCTCGTGGCTGCCGTTCTTCGCCGGCATGACGATCTGGGAAGCGTCCAAGCCGATCTGCCAGAAGCTCGAGGAAGTCGGCTCGCTGTTCAAGCTGGTGATGTTCGACCACAGCTACATGCACTGCTGGCGCCACAAGACGCCGATCATCTACCGCGCCACCTCGCAGTGGTTCGCCGGCATGGACGTCAAGCCGAAGGACGGCGGCAATTCGCTGCGCGAGACCGCGCTGGAGGGCATCGAGAAGACCGCCTTCTATCCGGCCTGGGGCAAGGCGCGCCTGCACGGCATGATCGCCAACCGCCCGGACTGGACCCTGTCGCGCCAGCGCCAGTGGGGCGTGCCGATGGCCTTCTTCGTGCACAAGGAAACCGGCGAGCTGCATCCGCGCACGCCCGAGCTGCTCGAGAAGATCGCGCAACTGGTGGAACAGAAGGGCATCGAGGCCTGGCATACGCTCGACCCGAGGGAAATCCTCGGGGACGACGATGACATGTACATCAGGAACCGCGACACGCTCGACGTCTGGTTCGATTCCGGCTCGACCCACCAGACCGTGATGCGCGGCTCGCATGCCGAGGAATCCGCCTTCCCGGCCGACCTCTATCTCGAAGGCTCGGACCAGCACCGCGGCTGGTTCCACTCGTCGCTGCTGACCTCGTCGATGCTCAACGGCATGCCGCCCTACAAGGGCCTGCTGACGCACGGCTTCGTGGTCGACGGCGAAGGCAAGAAGATGTCCAAGTCCAAGGGCAACGTGGTGGCGCCGCAGAAGGTGTCCGACACCCTGGGCGCCGACATCCTGCGCCTGTGGGTCGCCGCCACCGATTACTCGGGCGAGCTGTCGATCTCCGACGAGATCCTGAAGCGCGTGACCGAGGCCTACCGCCGCATCCGCAACACGCTGCGCTTCCTGCTGGCCAACACGGCGGACTTCGATCCGCAGAAGGATGCCGTCGCCATCGGCGACCTGCTGGAGATCGACCGCTATGCGATCGCCCGCATGGCAGAGCTGCAGGCCGACATCCGGAAGCATTTCGACCAGTACGAGTTCCATCCGGTGGTGGCCAAGCTGCAGGGCTACTGCTCGGAAGACCTCGGCGGCTTCTATCTCGACATCCTCAAGGACCGTCTCTACACCAGCGGCACCGCCTCGGCAGCGCGCCGTTCGGCGCAGACCGCGATCTGGCACATCACGCATGCGCTGCTGCGCCTGATGGCGCCGATCCTGTCGTTCACCGTCGAGGAAGCCTGGCAGCATTTCGCCGGCAAGGAGACGCTGGAGGCATCGGACGGCACCATCTTCACGCAAACCTTCTACGCTTTGCCGGAGATCAACGACAGCGCCGCGCTGCTCGGCAAATATGCGGCGGTGCGCGAATTCCGCGCCGCCGTGCTGAAGCAGCTGGAGGAAGTGCGCATCGCCGGCGGCATCGGTTCGTCGCTGCAGGCCGAGGTCGAGATCCGTGCCGCAGGCGAGAAGTACGCCCTGCTGTCCGGTTTCGGCGACGACCTGAAGTTCGTGCTGATCACGTCGCAGGCGACGGTGACGCAGGTGGCGTCCGAGGCCGAGGAAGCCGTGGTCGTCACGCCGTCTGACAAGCAGAAATGCGAGCGCTGCTGGCATTACCGCGCCGACGTGGGCGCGACCCCGGAGCATGCCTGCCTGTGCGGCCGCTGCGTGTCGAACCTGTTCGGCAAGGGCGAGGCGCGCAGGTTTGCATGACGGGGCACGGTGGTCTTGTCGATGATGCCCTGCTTGCGTGGCATGCATGACGACCTTCCGTTCCGATCCGGCCTGCCGGACCTTGACGCTTTCTACCCCCACCCTGACCCTCCCCCTGCAAGGGGGAGGGAATACCTTTCCAGTACATGGCTACCAAGAACGCTAAACCTGCAATGAAAAAATCCGGCCCGCCGCCGGGCGCCGTCATGAAGGGCAGCGGCTCGTCCGGCCCGAGCCTCATGCTGTGGCTCGGCATCGCCGCCATCGTGGTGCTGCTCGACCAGATCACCAAGATCACCATCACCAAGGTGTTCACGTATGGCGAGGTCAAGGAAATCACCTCGTTCTTCAATCTCGTCCTCGTCTACAACAAGGGCGCGGCCTTCAGCTTCCTGGCAGGTGAATCCGGCTGGCAGCGCTATTTCTTCACCGTCATCGGCATCGCTGCGGCGGCCGGCATGATCTGGATGCTGCGCAAGCACCCGGGTCAGAAGATGTTCGCGTGGTCGCTGTCGCTGCTGCTGGGCGGCGCGATCGGCAACGTGATCGACCGGCTGGCCTATGGCCACGTGATCGATTTCCTCGATTTCCACGTCGGCGGCTGGCACTGGCCGGCATTCAACGTCGCCGACAGCGGCATCGTGCTCGGCGCGGTGCTGCTGGTGCTGGACGAACTGCGACGCGTGAACCGCTGACATTTTCCCCGGCTCGCCCTGGCGCCCGGCTGCGGCGAGCGGCCACCGGACCGGCCCGCAACGGCAGCGGTCTGAAGGCCGTTACGCCGTGTGACCAATTGTTAGCAGCCGGGCATGCCGCCCGGCGCGCCTGCTACACTGTCGGCCTTGCAACATCGGCCGCCGCCGGCAGGCGTCCATCCGTACCAATCGCATCATCCGCATCCAGCGTCGGGAGTCATCATGGAACTGGCCAGAAAGAAGATCGTCCTCGGACTGACCGGCGGCGTCGCCTGCTACAAGGCCGCCGAGCTGACGCGCGCCCTCGTCAAGGCCGGCGCCACGGTCCAGGTCGTCATGACCCAGGGCGCCACCCATTTCATCACGCCGGTCACCATGCAGGCGCTGTCTGGCCGCACCGTCTACACCGACCAGTGGGATGCGCGCATCGCCAACAACATGGCACACATCGACCTGACGCGCGATGCCGACGCGATCGTGATCGCGCCCTGCTCCGCCGATTTCATGTCCAAGCTGGCCCACGGCGGCTGCGACGACCTGCTGTCCACCCTGTGCCTGGCGCGGCCGTCGACGGTGCCGCTGCTGGTGGCGCCGGCGATGAATGTCGAGATGTGGTCCAACCCGGCCACGCAGCGCAACGCGATGCAGCTGGAACTGGACGGCATCACCCTGCTCGGTCCCGATGCCGGCGACCAGGCCTGCGGGGAAACCGGCATGGGCCGCATGCTCGAACCGGAACAGCTGCTCGAGGACATCGTCGCTGCCTTCCAACCCAAGGTCCTGGACGGCAAGCGCGTGCTGGTCACGGCAGGCCCCACCTTCGAGCCGATCGACCCGGTGCGCGGCATCACCAATCTGTCCTCGGGCAAGATGGGCTATGCGGTCGCCCGCGCCGCGCGCGAAACCGGCGCCGAGGTGCTGCTGGTGTCCGGCCCGACCGCCCTGCCGACGCCGCGCGGCGTGAGCCGCATCAACATCCATTCCGCCCAGCAAATGTACGATGTGGTCATGTCTCACGTGGACGACTACGAAGTCTTCGTGGCCGTGGCCGCCGTCGCCGACTGGCGCGTGGCCAATGCCAGCGAGCAGAAGCTCAAGAAGACCGGGGGCGGCGCGCCCCAGCTGAAGTTCGAGCAGAACCCGGACATCCTGGCGGAAGTCGCGTCGCTGCCGAAGCGCCCGTACTGCGTCGGCTTCGCGGCCGAATCCGAGAACCTCCTGCAATACGGCGAAGAGAAGCGCCGCAGGAAGAACATCCCGCTCCTGGTCGGCAACATCGGCCACCACACGTTCGGCAAGGACCGCAACGAACTGGTGCTGTTCGACGATGCGGGACACACCCAGCTACCGCCGGGCGACAAGCAGGCGCTGGCGCGCGAGCTGGTCGCGGAAATCGCCCGCCGGCTGTAATCCATCGGTTCCGCAACGATTCGCGCCGACGGGAGACGGCGCGGAGCATCCTTTAGGCCATCACCATGAAAAGCATCGACGTCAAGATCCTCGACCCGCGCATGAATGAACTCATGCCGGCCTATGCGACCCCCGGCAGCGCCGGCCTCGACCTGCGCGCCTGCCTGGACGCGCCGCTGACGATCCGCCCGGGCGAGACCCACCTGGTGCCGACCGGCCTGGCGATCCACATCGGCGATCCCGGCTACGCCGCCATGATCCTGCCGCGCAGCGGCATGGGCCATAAGCACGGCATCGTGCTGGGCAACCTGGTCGGGCTGATCGACTCGGACTACCAGGGACAACTGATGGTCTCGACCTGGAATCGCGGCCAGACCGAATTCACGCTGCAGCCGATGGAACGGCTGGCGCAGCTGGTGATCGTGCCGGTGCTGCAGGTGGGCTTCAACGTCGTCGAGGAATTCGGCGCCAGCGAACGCGGCGCCGGCGGCTTCGGCAGCACCGGCAAACACTGATTCTCTGAAGGGGAAGTCCATGCAAGGAATGCGTGCGGGCCGGCGTGCCCGATCGAAGACCGCGGCGATGGCGGCGCGTCTCGTCGCGGGTGCGGCCGTGCTCGGCCTGGCCGCCTGCGCCACCCAGGCGCCGACCGTGACGAAGATGCCCGATGCGGCGCCGGTCGCGGTCGCTCCGCCCGCACCGCCGCCGGTCGATCCAGCCAAGGTCGCCGCGCTCAACAACCTGGTCGCGCTGCAGGACCGCCTGTATCGCGTGGGCGCGCCGCTGCTGGTCAACAACACCGAGCTGTGCAAGGGCAATGCGCGCAATCTCTTGGGCTTCACCGCCAAGAACAAGTATTCGTATTCGTCGGAGTTCGTCGATGCCGCCGCCCAGGTGCTGGGCCTGAACGACCGCCTGCAGATCATGGACGTGCTGGCCGGCGGCGGTGCCGCGCGTGCCGGCCTGCGCCGCGGCGACGTGCTGGTCGCGGCCGAGGACAAGCCGATGCCGCAGGGCCCGGACGCCGAATCGAAGGCCGCCTCGGTGCTGGCGCCGCTGGTGGTCGGCAAGCCGCAGGTCAAGCTGACCATCCTGCGCGGGGGGAACTCGCTGGCCGTCAACGTGCCGCTGACGCATGCCTGCGCCTTCGGCTTCCAGCTCGGCCATGCGGACCATGTGAATGCCTATGCCGACGGCTATCGCGTGCTGGTCACGCGCGGCATGCTCAACGCGGTGCGCAGCGATACCGAGCTGGCCTACGTGCTGGCCAAGGAGATGTCGCACAACGCGCTCGGACACATCCAGAAGCAGCGCATGAGCGCGACGGCCGACGGCGTGATCGACAACCTGGTGCGCATCCGCCCCGACCTGTCGTCGCTGGGCGGCACGGCCGGCATCAAGATGATGCCGCAGGACCTGGAGAACGCGGCCGACACGCTGGCGCTGTACATGGCCGCGCGCGCCGGCTACGACATCGGCGGCGCCCCGGCCTTCTGGCAACGCCTGGCGACCCAGGTGCCGCCGACCGTGGCCAACGGCTACAACGCGATCCATCCGCCGGTCGCGAATCGCCTGCCGGTGATCGAGAAGGCGATCGCCGAGATCCGCCGCAAGCAGGCGGCGAGCAAGCCGTTGTTGCCCTGATCTGTTGCCGGGATTCCGTTCGTCAGCCAGCGATGGCCGCAGCGCGTGCGGCCTCGACAGCGTGGCGACGACTCCATCGCTCGGCATAGGCTTCGGCGGCCGCCGCGTCGCCGAGCCCCACCAGGAATTCATGGGCGCGCTCGCAAGCGGGCTTGATCACCTCCTCGTCGGCTTCCATGGCACGGTCCAGCAGTGCGAGGCCTTCGCGGTCGCCCTCGTCGAGGCGAGCGCGACCTTCGAGGTACAAGCCCCTCCCATGCCGTGGATGCGCGGCATTGAATGCGGCCAGCGCATCGCGGATATCCGTCGTGGCCTCCAGGCGCATCGTCAGCTCCAGCATGTCCAGCTCCAGCTTGGGTGATCGTTCCGGCATAGCGCGCAGGCTTGCCAGCTTTTCCCGTTGCTCTTCGGTCTCCTCGTAGCGTGCCTTCCAGGCCTGCGCGATGCCGGCGACCCATTGCGCCTGGAATTCGTCGCGCAAGGCCGCGACCAGAGGTCCGAACCATGCGGTTGCCGCTGACGGCCCGGCCAACGGGGCCGGCGGTTCCCGGGTCGCCTCGCCGGCATGTCCCAGGGCTTCGAGGCGACGGCGCAAGGTGGGATGGGTATCGGCCACGCTACCTTCGCGATCCAGCGCGATGTCGAGCCGCTGACGGATGTCCGCGGCCGGCGGCATGTGCGTTGCCTCGGACGCCCAGCGCAAAAACAAGTCGGGCGACGGCGCAGGACGGTGTTCGACGCCACCATATTCGGTCTGCATGAACTCGTGATGGCGCCCTGCGAGGACATTGACCCGCTTGAGTGCGGAAATCGCGCCGGCGGCGCCGACCAGCTCTGCCGCCGCCGCATCGGCACGATACTCATCTGAACGGGCAAGGACGAAGGTATAGGCGTTGAAGTAAGGCACATACCAGCGCAGCAGCGGCGAGACCAGCTTGCCGACCCAGCCTTCGAAGTGTTCGGCATACGCCTGTACGGTGGCCCAGGTATTCCGCATACGATAGATGTAGGCGGAGAACCTGCCATGCGATCCGGCCAGGTGGCCATACTCGTGTGCGACCACGGCCGCGGCTTCCTCGGGCGAAAGACCCTCCAGCAGCGGCAGGCCCAGCAGCAGGTAATTGCGCGGCCAGCCGAACAGGCCCAGCATCGGTCTTTGCACGATCGCCGCGTTCATGTCGTCGACGACCAAAACATGGTGGAAGCGCGGGCCGCGCATCCGCCGGCGCATGTCGTCAAGTGCATCGAACAATGCCGGCGCCTCTTCGCGGGTCAGTCGCCGCCCCTGCGGCGCGGGCAGGCGGACCAGCAGGGCTTGCGCCGTGGACTTGAGGGTGTACAGCAGCGGGATGGCCAGCAGGATGAGAAACTTCCCCAGTTTCGCAACCAGCAGCAGCAGGAAGCCCCCTTGGAATGCCAGTAGCGCCAGCAAGCCAAACAGCAACAGGACACCCAGACCGGCTGCCGCAAGCACTGCGCTGAGCACGAAAAATCCAAGTATCGTCAGCAGCATCACCTTGACGCGGTAGGCTCCTGGGGCGCCGGCGCTTTCCTGTTCGAGCCTCTCGACGATTTGCCGGAAGCGTTCGATCTCCATGTACTTCTCCTGTGTTTGTTGTCGGACCGGCCGGTGCGGTGCAAGCTCTGTCCGGCTCGCGCCTGCGTCGGCACATTGAAACGAAGGCAAGGCAGCGCGCCCTGCACGATCGAAGTCGCGGATGCTGCCATGCTCGCGTCGGCGCGGCAATCCCACGAATATGCGATGCCCCGCGTCGCGTTGCCGCGCAGGCAGCCTACCTGCCGGCCCGTTCCCGTTCGCAGGTGGAGAGCCGGACACGCAGCAGACGATCGATGTCGCCCCGCTGGCGCGCCGACAGCCAGTCGCGGACGATCGGACGGGGTTCGCGGTGCCCTTCCGCGCTCATTGCGTCATGGGTACGCAGCATGCCGGCGACTGCCGCGTGTGCGGCCGCGCGGGCGTCTCCGGGACGATTGCGATCGTCGAGCAGGTGTGCGGCCTGGGCTAGCATCGCGTGGACCACCAGGATGCCATCTGCCTCCGTGGCGCCATCGGACCCGCCGACCAGCGCTCCGCAGAAGGAAACCTTGATGGCGGGCGTATCCTTGAGCCAGCGCAACAGCGCCATCCGGAGCGGAGACGCGAGAGGCCCCAGCGGACCGTCCTCGAGCGCGCGTATCGCGGCAACGACGTCCCTGCGCGTCATCGCATCGACCGGATCCGTCGGGGACAATTCCTCGATGCGCGCCAATGCCGACAGCTGTGCGCCATGTTTCGGAAGGGCGATGCGCGACAGCAGCATCCCGACCGCATCGAGGACATGCTGCCTGTCCTTGTCGCGAGGCCAGGTAATCCGGATCTTGAAATATCGGCCGTTGGCACGCGACAGGAAGAGGCCGGATCGTGCGTGGAGATGATCGATGCCGAATTCGGCGTACAACAGCTTGCCCGGGGTGCCGGTAACCGGGGAATCGATCGAGACTTCGTGCTGGCTCACTTCGCCGCTTCCCATGCGGTGGTTTCGGAACACGTCTTCGAGGTTCTCGCGCATGGCGTCCGCGAGCGAACGTTCATCGCCGGGATAAAGGTAAACCGTCATCGTCGCCCCGGAGACGGCCAGCCGATAGGAGACGGAGGCGTTGTCGATGCCCTGGTAGGTACGCTGACCTTCGAAGCGGATACCCGGGGCAGATCGGGGAAAGACGAGCCCGCTGATCCGGTGGTGCAGGACGCCGCCCTCCTCCAGCCAGGCGTCCTCACCGTGCACGACGGGGGGCAACAGGAGCGCGATGACGAGAATGGCAGTGCGGATGAACGGCATGGCAGCCTCCTGAGCGACGGAAGCTGCGCATGCTGCCACACCCCACGAGGGGGCCGCAAGCCCGGGGCCGGCCGGGCCGCGGTCGATCAGACCGCGTCCAGCGCGTTCTGCAGATCGCGCCGCAGGTCCTCCACGTCCTCCACCCCCACCGACAGCCGGATCAGCGTATCGCTGATGCCGAGCGCCGCGCGCTGCTCGGGTGGAATCGTCGCATGGGTCATGATGGCCGGATGCTCGATCAAGCTCTCGACGCCGCCGAGGCTTTCCGCCAGCGCGAACACCTCGCAGCGTTCGAGGAAGCGGCGCGATCCGGCCAGGTCGGACTTCAGGTCGATCGAGATGATGCCGCCGTAGCCCTCCATCTGGCGCCGCGCCAGCGCATGCTGGGGATGCGTTTCCAGGCCCGGATAGTAGACGCGCGCCACCTTCGGCTGCGCCGCCAGCCAGCGCGCCAGTTCCAGCGCGTTGTCGCAGTGGCGCTCCATGCGCAGCGCCAGCGTCTTCACGCCGCGCAGCGCCAGGAAGCTGTCGAACGGGCCGGCGATGGCGCCGACCGCGTTCTGCAGGAAGCCCAGGCGCTCGCGCCATTCGGCCTGGCGGTCCTCGGCGCCGACGACGGCGATGCCGCCGATCACGTCCGAATGGCCGTTGAGGTACTTGGTGGCGGAATGCACCACGATGTCGAAGCCCAGTTCCAGCGGCCGCTGCACGCGCGGGCTGGCGAAGGTGTTGTCGGCGATCGCGATGATGTTGCGCTCGCGGCAGATCTTCGCGATCGCGCGCAGGTCGGCCAGCTTGAGCATCGGGTTGGTCGGCGTCTCGACCCACACCATCTTCGTCTCCGGGCGGATCGCCGCTAGCAGGTTCTCCGGCTCGGTCAGGTCGACATAGGTGAACTCGTGGCCGGCGCTTTTCTTCCGCACGCGCTCGAACAGGCGGTAGCTGCCGCCGTACATGTCGTCGCCGGCGATGATGTGGGAATTGGCGTCGGCCAGCTCCAGCACCGTCGCGATCGCGGCCAGGCCCGAGGCGAAGGCGAAGGCCTGCGATCCCCCTTCGAGGTCGGCGACGCAGCGTTCCCACGCCCAGCGGGTGGGATTGTGCGAGCGGCCGTAGTCGAGCCCCTTGTGCACGCCGGGACTCTGCTGCACATAGGTCGAGGTCGCATAGATCGGCGGCATGATGGCGCCGGTCGAGGGATCGGGTTCCTGGCCCGCGTGGATCACGCGGGTGGCGAAATGCTGTTTGATGTCGCTGGTCATGAATAGGTCCTGCGCAGGTGGTTGAGCAGATCGAAGCGGGTGATGAGGCCGTAGAAGCGCTCGCGGTCGGCGATCACCGCCACCAGCCCGCGGTTGAGGATGGCATGCAGGCTGTCGACCGATGCCGACGGCGACAGCATCTCGATGTCCTCGGTCATGGTGTCGCCAACCAGGGTCTTGAAATGCTGCTCGTCGGCGACCACCTTCATCAGCACGTCGGACTCGTCGATCAGGCCGACCAGGTGGCCGTCCTCGATCACCGGCAGCTGCGAGATCTCGGCGCTGCGCATGCGGTTGAAGGCGATCGCCAGCGTGTCGGTGGGCGCCACGCTGATGACGGCGCCGTCGTCGAAGCGGCGGCCGATGATGTCGCGCAGGTCGCCGAAGCTCTTCCGCTTCAGGAGGCCCTGGTCGATCATCCAGTTGTCGTTGTACAGCTTGGACAGGTAGCGGGTGCCGGTGTCGCAGACGAAGGTCACCACGCGCCTGGCGCTCTTCTGTTCGCGGCAATAGCGCAGCGCCGCGGCCAGCAGCGTGCCGGTCGAGGAGCCGGCCAGGATGCCTTCGGCGCGCAGCAGCTCGCGCGCGGTGGCCAGGCTTTCCTCGTCGGGAATCGTGTACGCGGCCTTGACCGCCGACAGGTCGGCGATCGCCGGAATGAAATCCTCGCCGATGCCTTCCACCACCCAGGAACCGGACACGTCGGACACCTTGCCGGTGTGGATGTAGTCGGCCAGGATCGATCCCTTCGGGTCGGCCAGCACGAACTCGGTGCGCGGGCTGGCCTCGCGGAAGTAGCGCGTCAGGCCCGCCAGCGTGCCGCCGGAGCCGACGCCGCAGACGACGGCATCGACCTCGCGGCCCATCTGCTCGAAGATTTCCGGGCCGGTGGTTTCGAAGTGGGCGCGCGGATTGTCGGGGTTGTTGAACTGGTCGATGTAGACCGCGCCGGGCATCTCCTTGGCCAGCCGCGCGGCCATGTCCTGGTAATACTCGGGATGGCCCTTGCCGACGTCCGAGCGGGTCAGGTGCACCTCGGCGCCGAGCGCCTTGAGATGCAGGATCTTCTCGGTCGACATCTTGTCGGGCACCACCAGCACCACGCGGTAGCCCTTGGCGCGCGCCACCAGCGCCAGGCCCAGGCCGGTGTTGCCGGCGGTGGCCTCGATGACGGTGCCGCCGGGCGGCAGGCGGCCGTCGCGTTCGGCGGCCTCGATCATCGCCAGGCCGATGCGGTCCTTGATCGAGCCGCCGGGGTTCTGCGATTCGAGCTTGAGGTACAGCTCGCAGGGGCCGGTGTCCAGGCGCGTCACCCGGATCAGCGGGGTGTTGCCGATCAGGGAGAGCACTGCGGGATTCTTGTTCATGACGGGATTCCTCGCAAAAGCGGGCGCCGCGGCAGGTCGCCGGGCGCACCGTATTGGGTTGAGCATAGCCGCCGCGCGCAGGATGGCAAGGCCAAGCTGTCGCTGCGCGGTGGCGATGCGAAAAACACAACGCGCCGGCCAGACCTGCGCGATGCCGGCACAGGTTACGCCGTCAGGCTCGCCGGCCGTAGCCGAAATGCAAGGAATTTGATCTTGATCTGGCGCGCGCCGCTCCGGCCCGAACGCAGGGCCGGAGCGAATCCGCTGCGATTCAGGCGGGCCGGGGCAGCGTCATCCGGCCGGACCGCGGCGCGGGGCGCTCTGCCATGCGGCCTGCGGCGGGCACGGCGTGGGCGGCCGCCTCCGCGCCGACATTGAATGCGGCCATGGTCCGCAGCAGCAGCTGGACCTGCTCGTCCAGGCTTTCGGCGGCGGCCGCGGCCTGTTCCACCAGCGCCGAGTTCTGCTGGGTGGTTTCATCCAGGTGCGTGATCGTATCGTTGACCTGGTTGATGCCGGTCGCCTGTTCCTGCGACGCCATGACGATCTCGGAAATGATGTCGGTCACCCGCTTGACGCTGGTGACGATCTCTTCCATGGAGACCCCGGCCTGGGCCACCAGGCGGTTGCCGGCCTCGACCTTTTCGACGCTGCTGCCGATGAGCGCCTTGATCTCGCGCGCCGCATTGGCGCTGCGCTGGGCCAGCGTGCGCACCTCCGCCGCGACCACGGCGAACCCCCGTCCCTGCTCGCCGGCGCGCGCCGCCTCGACCGCGGCATTGAGCGCCAGGATGTTGGTCTGGAACGCGATGCCGTCGATGACGCCGATGATGTCGACGATCTTGCGCGACGACTCGTTGATCGACCCCATGGTCTGCACCACCTCGTCGACCACCTGCCCGCCGCGGACGGCGGTCTCGGACGCGGTTTGCGCCAGCCGGTTCGCCTGGGTCGCGTTGTCCGCGTTCTGGCGCACGGTGGCAGTCAGCTCTTCCATCGAGGAAGCCGTTTCCTCCAGGCTGGAGGCCTGCGACTCCGTGCGCGAAGACAGGTCGGCATTGCCGCTGGCGATGTCGCCGCTGGCCGAACCGATCGCGACGATGCTGGCCTTCACGTCGCCGACGAGACGCCGCAGGTTGTCGTTCATCTGCTTGAGGGAAGCCATGAGGCGGGCCGTCTCGTTGTTGCCGCGGATCTCGAAGTCCGACGTCAGGTCGCCGGCGGCCACGCGCTCGGCCACCACGATCGCATTGCCGAGCGGCCGGGTCACGGAGCGCGCGATCAGGTAGAGGATGAGGCCGCCCAGGGCGAGCAGCGCCAGGATGGCGGCCAGCATCAGGCCGCGCGCCATCTGCAGGTCCGAGATCTTCTGGTCCAGTGCGCCGTTGAGGACGCCGGTCGCCGCCGCCGAGAAGGCATACTGCGCATCGATCGCCTCGGTGGTCAGCCTGACGTATTCGGGCCCCGGGTATTCCAGCACCTCCGCGCGGACGATCTTGTCCATCGCCAGCTGCATGGTCTGCTGCGCCAGGTCGGTCATCAGCTTCACCTCGTCGTTCAGCGCCGCCGCCATCGCGGGGTTGCTTTCCGCCGCCTTCTGGTACTGGTTGAGCGTCTGCGCCAGGCGGTCGCCCACCCGCGCGACAATGCCGGACAGCGTCAGCCGGTCTTCCGGAGAGGCGGTCTTCGTCGCCAGCAGGCCGGCGCCCTTCGCGCGCATCTTGCCGAGCTCTTCCGACAGATACGGCAGGTTGTAGTACATCGCCTGGATCAACTGGTAGGTATCGAGGTCGGGATCGAGATTGAGCCGGTAATGGTCCGCCAGCAGGTCGCTCACCGTCAGCAGCTTGGGCACCAGTGCCGTATGGGCCTGGTAGCTCTGCTGAACGCTGAGGGTACGGCCGGACACCCCGGCACGCAGGGCATGCCAGTCCTGCTGCGCGTTCGACCAGGCCGCCGATACCTGGCGGCTGCGCAGGGAAGCGACGATCGCGTTCATCTGCTCATGCAGCTGGTCGACTTCGCGCTGCTTGTCCTCGCGCTTGCCTTCCGCCTCCTTGACCCCGCCCAGCACGAGGGCCGACAGGCCGCGATGCTGCTGCGTCATCTGGATCGTCTTCAGGATGGTGGTCATCGGCCCGCGGGCATGGGCTTCGGTCGTCGCGGCGTCGAGCTTGGACGTGGATTCGCGCAGATAGAGGGTGGCGGGAATGGCGGCGACGATGATGCCGACCACGCTAAGAATGACGAACTTATGCCAGAGCAACAGTCTGTCGAGGACTGAATCGATATTCACGGCAAGTCTCCTCCGGATACACACATGCGAAGCCGCGGCTCTTGTTGCTGGCCATGTGCGGAGCGTCAGGCGCGCGGGTTCTTGTGGGTTGTGCATGCCCGGCCCTCCCGCCGGACACAGCGCGTCCTCGCTTCCACGATAGCAAAGAATGCCGGAAGGAAAAAGAAGAACAGCAATACATGTTACGCGAGCAACAAGTTGCGCGCCGCCGCCATGCCCTGCAACCAAAAGTACCTCAAGGTAACCGCCGGGACTCAGTTGCCGACCGGCGCCAGTGCGTTGCGCACGTCGGCGCGCGTCAGCTTGGGCGCGAACCGCAGGATGAAATCGATGATGTAGGAACGCAGGAATGCGCCGCGCCGCACCGCCAGCCGGGTCACGTTGGGCGAGAACAGGTGGGAGGCGTCGATCGCGCGCAGGCCGGCGCCGCGGCCCTGCTCGACCGCCATCGAGGCGACCAGCCCGACGCCCATGCCGAGCGCGACGTACTGCTGGATCACGTCGGAATCCATCGCCGTCAGCACGATGTCGGGCGACAGGCCGGCGCGGCCGAACGCCTCGTCGATGTGGCTGCGGCCGGTGAAGCCGATGTCGTAGGTGATCAGCGGGTATCTGGCCAGCTCTTCCAGCGCCACCAGTCCCGGCGCCAGCAAGGGATGGCCTTCCGGCACCACGATCATGTGGTGCCACTGGTAGCACGGGAAGGACACCAGGTCCTCGAACTGCGACAGGCCCTCGGTGGCGATGCCGATGTCGGCCTTGCCGGACAGGACCCATTCGGCGATGTGCTCCGGCGCGCTCTGCTGCAGCGCCACGCGCACCTCGGGGAATTCCTGGCGGAAGGCCTGCACCACGCGCGGCAGCACATAGCGCGCCTGGGTGTGGGTGGTGGCGATGGACAGCGTGCCGCTGGTGCGGCCGGCGAATTCCTGGCTGGCCTGCTGCAGGTTCTCGGCCTCGAGCAGCAGGCGCTCGATGATCTGCAGGATGCCCTTGCCGGGCTCGGTCAGGCCCGTGAGGCGCTTGCCGTTGCGCTCGAAGATGTCGACGCCCAGCTCTTCCTCGAGCTCGCGGATCTGGCGCGATACGCCGGGCTGCGAGGTGTACAGCACGCTGGCCACCTCGGTCAGATTGAAGCGGCGGCGGGCGGCTTCGCGGACGGAACGCAGTTGCTGGAAATTCACTGTTCTCCCCTTTCGACGGTCTCGCGGTATTGGTTACGCACGCGGCTGTTCGACGAACACGCGCAGGCGGCGCGGCCTGACGACCAGCGTCTCGCCTTCCTTGAGCGACAGCTGGGCGAAGCGTTCGTTCGGGATCACGGCCTCGATCAGGCCGGCATTGTCGTCGCGCTCGAGTTCCAGCTGCGCCAGCGGCCCGATCGCATGGGCGCGGCGCAGCTGCACCACGATGCCCTCGGCGCCGGGCGCGTAGCGGTCGACGTCGAGCTCGTGCGGACGCACGAAACCCACGCCCGAGGCATCGCGCGCGCCGGCATGGTCGGGTGCGTCGAAGACCACGCCGCCGGCGTCGAGCACGCCCTCGTGCACGCGGCCGTGGAACAGGTTGACGTTGCCGAGGAAGCCGTACACGAAGGGCGAGGCCGGATGGTTGTACACCTCGTCGGGCGCGCCCATCTGCTCGACGCGGCCCTTGTTCATCAGCACGACCTGGTCGGCCACTTCCAGCGCCTCTTCCTGGTCATGGGTCACGAAGATGGACGTCACGTGCAGCTCGTCGTGCAGGCGGCGCAGCCAGCGGCGCAGCTCCTTGCGCACCTTGGCGTCGAGCGCGCCGAACGGCTCGTCCAGCAGCAGCACGCGCGGCTCCACCGCCAGCGCGCGGGCCAGGGCGATGCGCTGGCGCTGGCCGCCGGACAGCTGCGGCGGATAGCGGTCGGCCAGCCAGTCGAGCTGCACCAGCGCCAGCAGCTTCATCACCCTTTCGCGGATCTGGCTTTCGGACGGGCGCAGCTTGCGCTGCTTGACGCGCAGGCCGAAGGCGATGTTCTCGAACACCGTCATGTGCTTGAACAGCGCATAGTGCTGGAACACGAAGCCGACCTGGCGCTCGCGCACGTGGCGCGCCGAGGCATCCTCGCCGTCGAGCAGCACCTGGCCGGCATCGGGATGCTCGAGGCCCGCGATGATGCGCAGCAGCGTGGTCTTGCCGCAGCCGGACGGCCCCAGCAGCGCGGTCAGCTCGCCCGCAGGAAAGTCCAGCGAGACGTTGTCGAGGGCGACGAAACTGCCGAAGCGCTTGTCGATGTTGCGGACTTCGATGCTCATGTCAGTGCTCCTGGTGCGGTTGCGGCGCGTTCTGGTGCAGACGCCACTCGATGAAGGATTTCAGCGCCAGCGTCACCAGGGCCAGCAGCGCGAGCAGCGATGCGACCGCGAAGGCGGCGGCGAAGTTGTATTCGTTGTAGAGGATCTCGACCTGCAGCGGGATGGTGTTGGTCTCGCCGCGGATGTGGCCGGAGACGACCGACACCGCGCCGAACTCGCCCATGGCGCGCGCGTTGCACAGGATGACGCCGTACAAGAGGCCCCACTTGATGTTGGGCAGCGTGACGTGCCAGAAGGTGCGCCAGCCGGACGCGCCCAGCACCAGCGCGGCCTCCTCTTCCTCGGTGCCCTGCGACTGCATCAGCGGGATCAGCTCGCGCGCGACGAACGGAAAGGTCACGAAGACGGTCGCCAGCACGATGCCGGGCACGGCGAACAGGATCTTGATGTCGTGCTCGCGCAGCCACGGGCCGAACCAGCCCTGCGCGCCGAACAGCAGCACGTAGATCAGGCCCGAGATCACCGGCGACACCGAGAACGGCAGGTCGATCAGGGTCAGCAGGAAATTCTTGCCGCGGAACTCGAACTTGGCGATGGTCCAGGCGGCGGCCACGCCGAACACCAGGTTCAGCGGCACCGCGATGGCGGCGGTCAGGAGCGTCAGCCTGATGGCGGCCCAGGCATCGGGTTCGACGATGGCCTCGACGTAGGTTTCCCAGCCTTTCCTGAGCGCCTCGGCGAACACCGCGACCAGCGGCACGAACAGGAACACCGTCAGGAAGGTCAGCGCGACCGCGATCAGCGCGGTCTGCACCCAGGCCGGCTCGCGGGTGGCGGCGGACAGGTCGTGGACCGGTTCGCCGCGCGGCGCGGCGACGATCGGGAGCGTGGCGGCGGCGCCCATCAGGCACGTCCTTTCTTCTGTCCTGCATGTTGCCGTGTCCAGGCCTGCAGCAGGTTGATGCTCAGCAGCAGCGTGAACGACACCAGCAGCATCACTACGGCGATCGCGGTGGCGCCGGCATAGTCGTACTGCTCGAGCTTGGTGACGATGAACAGCGGCGTGATCTCGGAAATCATCGGCATGTTGCCGGCGATGAAGATGACCGAGCCGTATTCGCCGGTGGCGCGCGCGAAGGCCAGCGCGAAGCCGGTCAGCAGCGCCGGCAGGATGGTCGGCAGCACCACGCGCAGGAAGGTCTGCAGGCGGGTGGCGCCGAGGCTGGCGGCGGCCTCTTCGAGCTCGCGCTCGGCTTCTTCCAGCACCGGCTGCACCGTGCGCACCACGAAGGGCAGGCCGATGAAGGTCAGCGCCACCAGCACGCCCAGCGGCGTGAAAGCCACCTTGACGCCGACCGCTTCCAGGTGGCAGCCGAACCAGCCGTTGCCCGAGTACAGCGCGGTCAGCGCGATGCCGGCCACCGCGGTCGGCAGCGCGAACGGCAGGTCGACCAGCGCATCGATCAGCTTCTTGCCGGGGAAGCGGTAGCGCACCAGTACCCAGGCGACGATGCCGCCGAAGACGACATTGATGCAGGCGGCCGCCAGCGACATGCCGAAGGACAGCCGGTAGGAGGCCGCCACGCGCTCGGAGGTCACCGTGGTCCAGAAGCCTTCCCAGGTCATCGTGAACGTCTTCACGAACACCGCCGACAGCGGGATCAGGACGATCAGCGACAGGTAGAACAGCGTGAAGCCGAGCGACAGGTGGAAGCCCGGCATCACCCGGTACGGGGCCGGTGTCGGACGGGCCGGCCGCCGGGCGACGGCGTCGGACGCGCCGTCCTGGGATGCTGTGGCGACTGCTTGCATGTTCCTCCTCTGCGGGACCGTCCCGTTCGGGATCGCCCTTTATTACCTTTTGAACTATCGAGCAGGAATAATTGCACCGCGTTGTTATATGAGGAACGAATTTTTTTGCATGTCGATAGACGCAATCTGAATATGCATGCGCAAAATCAAGCTCATTTCCCGGCAACAGCGGGTAATTCCGGGCAAATTTTCCGCTTCAGACCCTGCCCAGGCTTGAACGGCGGGCGGACGCGGCAAGGCGCGCTGCGGATGCGCCGGTCGCCGCAGGAAGCGTTCGAGGCATGCGCATGCATGCGCGCTCCGGGATCATGGTCCGCCGTTCGCCGTGCGCCTCACTTCTTGCCCGGCTGGTAGATCTGGTCGAAGGTGCCGCCGTCGGCGAAATGGGCCTTCTGCGCGCGCGCCCAGCCGCCGAACGCTTCGTCGATGGTGAACAGATTCACCTTGGGGAATTGCGCCGCGTATTTCTTCGCCGCCTTCCCGGTGGTCGGGCGGTAGTAGTTGGCCGCGATGATGTCCTGCGCCTCGTCGGTGTAGAGGAACTGCAGATAGGCTTCGGCGAGCTTGCGGGTGCCGCGCTTGTCGACCACCTTGTCGACCACGGCCACCGGCGGCTCGGCCAGGATGCTGAGCGACGGGGCGACGATCTCGACCTTGTCCGGGCCAAGTTCCTTGATCGACAGCAGCGCCTCGTTCTCCCAGGCGATCAGCACGTCGCCGATGCCGCGCTCGACAAAGGTGGTGGTGGCGCCGCGCGCGCCGGAATCGAGCACCGGCACGTTCCTGAACAGCTTCGTGACGAAGTCCTTCGCCGCCGCCTCGTTGCCCCCAGCCTGCCTGGCCGCGTAGCCCCAGGCCGCCAGGTAGTTCCAGCGGGCGCCGCCGGACGTCTTCGGGTTCGGCGTGATGACCGACACGCCCGGTTTCACCAGGTCGGCCCAGTCCTTGATGCCCTTGGGATTGCCCTTGCGCACCAGGAACACGATGGTCGAGGTGTAAGGCGCGCTGTTGTGCGGCAGGCGCTTCTGCCAGTTCTGGGTAAGCAGGCCCTTGGAGGCGATCTCGTCGATGTCGTAGGCCAGCGCCAGCGTAACCACGTCGGCATCGAGGCCGTCGATCACGGTGCGGGCCTGCTTGCCGGAACCGCCGTGCGACTGCCTGACCTTCAGGTTGTCGCCGGACTGCTGCTTCCACTGCCTGGCGAAGGCGGCGTTGACGTCCTGGTACAGCTCGCGGGTCGGATCGTAGGACACGTTGAGCAGCTGGACGTCGGCGGCGTGCGCGACCAGCGGGATGGCGCCGAGCGACGCGGCGGCGAGGGCGCCGGCGACGGCGGAACGGAGTGACTTGCGGAATGACACGGACTTCCCCCTGTGACGATATGGTGACGAATCGACACTCTACGGAGACGTCTATAAAACCGGAACGAATAGTTTTGCGGTTTGATATGCGATTTACTTCTATTGCAGCCCGGAAGCGCCTACCTGTCCCAGCACCGCCCTTGCCGCCGTGACCGGGGCCGGGCCGAGCCGGTAGGCGGCCAGGACGTGGCCGGCCGCACGTGCGGCGTCGGCATCGCTGCGCGCATGGACCCGGGCCAGCGGCTGCCCGCGCGCCACGCGGTCGCCGATGGCGGCCAGCCGGTCCAGGCCCACCCGCGGATCGACCGTGTCCGACGGCAGGCGACGGCCGCCGCCCAGGCCGACGACCGCCATGCCGAGCGCCCGGCCGTCGCAGGCGGTGACGAAGCCCTCCTCCGGCGCCGGCACGTCCAGCACGCAGGGCGCCGACGCTAGATGCCGCGCCGGGGCGTCGAGCAGACCTGCCGGTCCGCCGAGCGCGGCGACCATGCGGGCGAAGCGCTCGGCCGCGCGGCCGTCGTCCAGCGCCGCCGCCAGAGTCCGCCGTGCCGCCGTCTCGTCGGCCGCGAGGCGCCCCATCGCCAGCAGGCGCGCGCCGAGCGCCATCGTGACCTCGTGCAGGCGCGCAGGCCGCCGCGCGCCGGTGAGGTAATCGATGGCGCAACGGATCTCGATCGCATTGCCGGCGCAGGGCGCCAGCGGTTCGTCCATCGCGGTCAGCAATGCCGACGTCGGCAGGCCGGCGCCGCAGCCGACCTCGACCAGGCTCTCCGCCAGCCCGGTGGCGCGCGCCAGCGTCGGCATGAAGGCGCCGCCGCCGACCTTCACGTCCATGACCAGCGCATCGAGCCCGGCCGCCAGCTTCTTCGACAGGATGGAACTGGTGATCATCGGCACCGAGTCGACGGTGGCGGTGACGTCGCGGATGCGGTACAGGCTGCGGTCGGCCGGCGCCAGGCGCGCGCTCTGGCCGACGATGGCCACGCCGGCATCGCGCACGGCGCGGCGCAGCCGGTCGATGCCGGGGGCGATGTCGTAGCCGGGGATGGCTTGCAGCTTGTCGAGCGTGCCGCCCGTGTGGCCGAGGCCGCGGCCGGAGATCATCGGCACGTAGCCGCCGCAGGCCGCCACCATCGGCCCCAGCACCAGCGACACCAGGTCGCCGACGCCGCCGGTGGAGTGCTTGTCGAGCAGCGGCCCGGGCAGGTCGAGGCGCAGGCCGGGGCCGCGCCAGTCGAGCACCTCGCCGGAATCGCGCATGGCCAGCGTCAGCGCGACGCATTCTGCGCGCGTCATGCCGGTGAAGTAGACCGCCATCGCGAAGGCCGCGACCTGGCTGTCGTCGATGGTGCCGGCGGCGATGCCGTCCACGAAGGCCGCGATTTCCGCGGGCGGCAATGCCAGCCCGTCGCGCTTCCTGCGGATGGTCTCCTGCGGCAGGAAGGCGGCGTCGGTGCCGGCGATGGCCATGGCTGCCGTTGCGCGTCAGGCGCCGCAGGGAACCCAGATGTTTTTCACCCGGGTCGCGTGGGCCAGCACCAGCCGGCCGGCCGACTGGCGTTCGTCATGCCAGTCGCGGCCGCGCGCGCCGCCGGTCCAGGTGCGCTTGAGCGTCGCCGCCGACAGGCGTTCGACCTCGGCGCAGCCCTCGGCAGAGCCGTCGTGGCGCCACACCGCGTCGACGTCGGCATGCGTGGCCAGGGCACGCGCCAGCTCGCCGGCATCGCCGGTGACGAGGTTGAGCGCGCCGCCCGGCAGGTCGGAGGTGTCGAGCACCTGGTAGAAATCGGTCGCGGCCAGCGGATACGCCTGCGACGGCACCGCGACCACGCGGTTGCCGGCCGCCAGCGCCGGGGCGGCCAGCGCCACCAGGCCGAGCAGCGGCGCTTCCCGTGGGCAGACGATGCCGATCACGCCGATCGCCTCGTGCAGCGCCAGCGCGATGCCGTGCAGCGGCGGCTGGTGCACCATGCCGTCGTGCTTGTCGGCCCAGGCGGCCCAGTGGAACAGGCGGTCGATGCTGGCGTCCACTTCCCGTGCGCCATCGCCGCGGCCGGTCATGGCATCGATGCGCGCGGCGAATTCGGCGGCGCGCGCCGACAGGTTCTCGGCGATGTAATACAGCACCTGCGCGCGGTGGTGCGCGCTGGCGCACGTCCAGCCGGACTGCTTGCGCGCCGCCTCGACGGCATTGCGGATGTCCTTGCGGCTGCCCTCGGCCACCTCGCCCAGCAGCTGGCCGCCGGCGCCGAGGATGCGGCGGCTGCAGCCGCCATCGGGACGCGCCTGCCTGCCGCCGATGTAGAGCTTGGGCGTGCGGTCGATGGCGAAGGGCATGCCCTCTTCCGCCGGCGCCGCGTCGTGGCGGACGCCGGTGGCCGGCGGCGCGGCGGGGCGCGCGTCCTCCACCAGCGGCACCAGGTATTCGAGCATGCCTTCGCGGCCGCCCTCGCGGCCGAAACCGGATTCGCGGCAGCCGCCGAAGCCGACCGCGGCATCGAACTGGTTGGCCGCGTTGATCCACACCACGCCGGCCTGCAGCTGCGGCGCGATGTCCAGCGCCACGCTGATCGATTCGCTCCACACCGCGGCCGCCAGCCCATAGCGTGTGTTGTTGGCCAGCTGGACCGCCTCGGCCGGCGTGCGGAAGCTCATCGCCACCAGCACCGGGCCGAACACCTCGGTCTGCGCGATGGTGGCGGCCGTCGCCGCGCCGGTCACCAGCGTGGGCGGATAGAAGCAGCCCTGCGCCGGCAGCGCCGCATCGGGTTGCCAGACGGTGCAACCCTCGTCGCGCGCGCCGTCTACCAGCGCGGCGATGCGCTGGCGCTGGACCGGATCGACCAGCGCGCCGATGTCGGTCGACTTGTCGAGCGGCGCGCCGACCGCCAGCCGCGCCATGCGGGCGCGCAGCTTGTCCAGGAAGCGCGCCTCGACCGACTCCTGCACCAGGAGGCGCGAACCGGCGCAGCAGACCTGTCCCTGGTTGAACCAGATGCTGTCGACCAGGCCCTCGACGGCGGCATCGAGGTCGGCATCCTCGAACACGATGAACGGTGACTTGCCGCCCAGCTCCAGCGACAGTTTCTTGCCGCTGCCGGCGGTGGCCGCGCGGATCTGGCGGCCGACCTCGGTGGAGCCGGTGAAGGCGATCTTGTCGATGCCGGCGTGCGCGACGATGGCTTCGCCGGTGCGGCCGTCGCCGGTCAGGATGTTGACCACGCCGGCCGGCACGCCGGCCTGCTGGCAGAGTTCCGCGAACAGCAGCGCGGTCAGCGGCGTGTATTCGGCCGGCTTGAACACCACGGTGTTGCCGGCGGCCAGCGCCGGCGCGATCTTCCAGGCCAGCATCAGCAGCGGGAAATTCCAGGGGACGATCTGGCCGATCACGCCGACCGGACGGAAGTCGTCGAACTCGCCCGCCTGCAGCTGCGCCCACCCGGCATGGTGATAGAAATGGCGCACCGCCAGCGGCACGTCGATGTCGCGGGATTCGCGCACCGGCTTGCCGTTGTCGAGCGTCTCGAGCACCGCGAACAGGCGCGCATGCTTCTGCAGCAGGCGCGCCAGCGCGTACAGCACGCGGGCGCGGCGCGGGCCGCCGAGCGCGGTCCAGCCGGGTTGTGCGGCGCGTGCGGCGGCCACGGCGCGGTCGACGTCGGCGGCGGATGCCTGCGTGACGTCCGCGAGCGCGGTCCCGTCGGCCGGGTTGCGCGTGGCGAAGGTCTCGCCGGGGGCGGTCCAGGCGCCGTCGATGAAGAGGCCGAACCGGCGGCCGCGTTCCGCGAGCCAGGCCTGCGCTGCGCTGTCGCTTTCGGGAGAAGGTCCGTAGTCCATGGTGGCGAGGATGTCGGTGATGGAAGGCATGGGGTATTCCTCCGTTGCTCAGGGCATCGGGTGGCGATGCGCGGCCGAATAGGCGCCGGTGACGTAATGCTCGAGCTGGCGTTCGATGTCGGTCAGCAGGCTAGAGGCGCCGATGCGGAACAGCGACGGCTGCAGCCAGGGATCGCCCAGTTCCTCCTTCATCAGCATCAGGAACTGCAGCGCCGACTTCGCGGTCGAGATGCCGCCGGCGGGCTTGAAGCCGACCCGGTGGCCGGTCTGTCCGGCGTAGTCGCGGATCGCGCGCACCATGGTCAGCGCCACCGGCAGCGTGGCGTTCACGCTTTCCTTGCCGGTGGAAGTCTTGATGAAATCGGCGCCGGCGGCCATGCAGACCCAGGAGGCGCGCGCCACGTTTTCCAGCGTGGACAGGTCGCCGGTGGCGAGGATGGCCTTGACATGCGCATCGCCGCAGGCGGCGCGGTGGGCGCACATCTCGTCGTGCAGCGCCTGCCAGTCGCCGGTCAGCACATGGCTGCGCGAGATCACGATGTCGATCTCGGTGGCGCCAGCGGCGACCGACAGTTCGATCTCGCGCAGCTTGGTTTCCATGCTCGACAGGCCGGCCGGAAAGGCGGTCGAGACGGCGGCGATCGGCAGTCCGCTGTCGCCGAGCACGCGCACCGCCGGCGCGATCATCTCGTGATAGACGCACACCGCGCCTACTCGAACGCCATGCACGCCATGCACGCCGGTCAAGCCGAGGGCCGCGGCGATGTCGGCGCGCAGCGGCTGCAGCGCCTTGCGGCAGAGTCGCTCGACGCGCCCCGGCGTATCGTCGCCGGCCAGCGTCGTCAGGTCGATGCATTGCAGCGCGCGGACGAGCCAGGCGGCCTGCCATTCCTTCTTCACCGAGCGGCGCGCGACCAGGCTGGCGGCGCGACGTTCGGCTGCCGGGCGGTTGACGCGGATGTGGCGGACCCAGGCCAGGTCGAGCGGAATCCCGGGATTGCGGACATGGTGCCGCGGCACGGCGGCGGCGTTGTCGGCAGCGATGGCGTCAGCGAGGTCGGCAGATTTCATGCGAGGTTCTTTCCGTGGTGAAGCGGCGGCAGGCCGAGGTGCGCGGCGAGCGTCTGGCCGATGTCGGCGAAGCTGTCCGAGATGCCGAGCGCGCACGGTGCCACGCCCGGCCCGAAGAACAGCATCGGCACATGCTCGCGCGTATGGTCGCTGCCGGGCGCGGTCGGGTCGCAGCCGTGGTCGGCGGTGACGACGGCGAGGTCTCCCTGCCGCATGGCGGCGATGAAGGCGGGCAGGCGCGCGTCGAAGGCTTCCAGTGCGTCGGCATAGCCGGCGACGTCGCGGCGATGGCCGAAGGACTGGTCGAAGTCGACGAAATTGGCGACGACCAGCGCACCATCGGATGCCGCATGAACGGTGTCGAGCAGCGCATCGAACAACGCCGTGTTGTCCTCGCCCTTGCGGCTGGCGGTCAGGCCGCGCTGCGCGAAGATGTCGCCGGTCTTGCCGATGCCGATCACGTCGCGGCCGGACGCGCAGGCGCTGTCGAGCAGCGTCGGCGCCGGCGGCGGCACGGCGTAGTCGCGCCGGTTGGACGTGCGGCGGTAGCGCCCGGACGCGCCGGTGAACGGCCGCGCGATCACGCGGGCGACGCGCCAGGGGCGGACCAGCTCGAACGCGATCTCGCAAAGGGCATGGAGGCGTTCGAGGCCGAAGCTGTCCTCGTGCGCGGCGAGCTGGAACACCGAGTCGCCCGAGGTGTAGGCGATCGGCTTGCCGCTGGCCACGTGGTCGTCGCCGAGCCTTGCGATGATCTCGGTGCCGGAGGCATGGCAATTGCCGAGCAGCCCGGGCAGGCCGGCGCGTTCGATCAGCGCATCGGTCAGCGCAGCGGGGAAGCAGGGCTCGGTGCGCGGGAACATGCCCCAGTCTTCCTCGACCGGCACGCCGGCGATTTCCCAATGGCCGCTCGGCGTGTCCTTGCCGGCGGAGCGTTCGCGCGCCGCGCCGTGCCGGCCGCGGAATCCCCCGCGCAGCGCAAGCCCCGCGGGCCAGCGCCCGCCGGCGGCGTGCGCAGCGGCGCCGAGGCCGAGCGATTCGAGCTGCGGCACGCGCAGCGGCCGGCCCTGCGCGGCGCGCCAGGCGGCAATATGGCCGAAGGTATCCGCGCCGGCATCGCCGAACAGGCCGGCATCGGGCGTGGCGCCGATGCCGAGGGAATCGAGGACGAGGATGAAGGCGCGTGCCATGGCAGGCCTCAGGCGGTTGCATGCGCGCCGATGCGCGCGAGGAAGCCCAGCACCAGCGCGCCGAGCTGGCCGGCCCCGCGTGCCGCGCAATGCAGCGTCTGTTCGTGCGACAGCGGCACGTCGGTCAGACCCTCGGCGAGATTGGTCACCACCGACACCGCCGCCACCCGCATGCCGCAGTGGCGCGCGACGATTGCTTCCGGCACGACCGACATGCCGACGGTATCGGCGCCGAGCCGGTCGAGCATGCGGACCTCCGCCGCCGTCTCGAAGCTCGGCCCCGGGCAGCAGCAGTAGACGCCCTCGGCCAGCGCGATGCCGTCCTCCGCCGCCGTGGCGCGCAGCAGCGCGCGCAGCTCGCGGTCGTAGGCATCGGCCATGCTGACGAAGCGTGGGCCGAAGCGATCGTCGTTGGGACCGGCGAGCGGCGAACCGGGCAGCAGGCTGAGATGGTCCGTGACCATCACCAGGCTGCCGGGCGGCGACCGACGGCGCAGCGATCCGACCGCATTGGTGGCGAACAGGATCTCGCAGCCGAGCAGCTTCATCGTGCGCACCGCCACGTTCATCACATCCAGTCCCTGCCCTTCGTAGAAATGTCCGCGCCCCTTGAGGCAGGCGACCGGCACGCCCGCCAGCTCGCCCAGCACCAGCTCGCCGGCATGGCCGGCGACGGAACTGCGCGGGAAGCCCGGCAGCTCGGCGTAGGGAATCGCCAGCGGCGCCTCGATGCGCCCGGCCAGCATGCCGAGGCCGGAGCCGAGGATCAGCGCCACGCGCGGCGCGGCACGCGGGCCGCGCGCGCGGATCAGGCCGGCGGCGGCGAAGGCGGCATCGGGATGGAAAGGGTCGGGGCACATGGCGCCACTATGCCGCCCGCCCATTCTGACGACAAATATTGTTTTTCTAGCCGATTTATATTCAAATGCAATAAATCCCGATGCTGAACCGCCATGGACATCAAGCAGCTCCGCTATTTCCTTGCCGTCGCCGAAGAGCGCAGCTTCAGCCGCGCCGCGGAAAGGCTGCATATCTCGCAACCGCCGCTGTCGCAGCAGATCATGAAGCTGGAACAGGAACTCGGCGTCCGGCTGTTCGCCCGCACCACCCGCTCCTTCGAGCTGACGCCGGCAGGCCGCGCGCTGATGGAGGAAGGGATGGCGCTCATGGCGCAGATGGACAAGGCCGTCAGCACGGTGCGGCAGGTCGACCGCGGCGAGACCGGCCGCCTGCGCATGGGCGTGGTCGGCTCGGCGATGTGGAGCGGCCTCCTGGCGGTGCTCGCGGATTTCCGCCGCGACTATCCGCGCGTGGCCTGGACGCTGCACGAGCTGGACCCGGCGGCCCAGCAGGAGGCGCTGCGCCTGCGCGGCATCGACATCGGCTTCTGGCGCGCGGCGGATGCCGAGGCGCAGCCTGCCGGCGCCGGCGGCGTGACCCGGGAAGCCTGCTTCCGCGAAGCCTACCGGGCCGTCCTGCCCGCCGGCCATCCGCTGGCGGGACGGCGCCGGCTGCGCCTGCAGGACCTGGCCGGCGAGCCGCTGCTGAGCCTGCCGCTCGACCGCTCCGCCGAGGCGCGCTACCTGCTGCAGCACTGCGTCGAAGCCGGCTTCCCGCCCATGCCCTTCCAGCAGGCCGGCGAGCCGCAGACCCTGCTGGCGCTGATCGGCGCCGGCCTCGGCGTGGCCCTGCTGCCCGAGAGCGCGTCCAGGGTCGGCTGGCCGGATGTCGTCTTCGTGCCGATCGATCCGGCGCCGGTGGCCGACCTGCACGTCGCCTGGCGCGCCGGAGAAGACGGCACGGATGCCGGCGAGCCGGTGGTGAAGGCCTTCCTCGAGGTGTTGCGCCGCCACCGCAGCGCCGGCCCCCTCGCGGCGCAGCGCACCATGGAAAGTCGACGGCGCCGCGGGCGATCCGTCTAGAATGGGATTTTCCCGACTGCCACGGACTTCCCAATTGCTCGGCCTGGATCGCCCTTTCCTGCAACTCTTCCGCAGGCTGCTCTATCTCTGGGTGCGCACCTCGGTGCTGCCCCAGGACCCGGTGTCGCTCGGCCTCGATCCGTCGACACCGGTGGTCTACGTGCTGAACCGCCGCTTCCTGTCCAATCTGGCCGTGCTGGCGCGCGAAACCGAGGCCGCCGGCCTGCCGCCCGCGCTCGGACCGCTGGCCATCGGCGCCACCCAGGAATCGCGCTCGTTCTTTTTCCTCTCGCGCCCCGACGGCTGGTTCAAGCCGTCCCGGCCGACCTATTCGGTCCTGCTGCGGCGCCTGGTGCTGGCGGCGCGCAGCGACCCGTCCTTCGAAGTGCAGATCGTCCCGGTCTCGATCCTGTGGGGCCGCGCGCCGGACAAGGAAACCTCGATCCTGCGCCTGCTGTTCGCCGAGGGATGGTCGCGGCGCGGCCGCTTCAAGCGCTTCTTCACGGTGCTGCTGCACGGCCGCAACACGCTGGTGCGCTTTTCCGAGCCGCTGTCGCTGCGCATGATCGCCGACGAAGGCCTGTCGCAGGAACTCACGCTGCGCAAGATCGCGCGCGTGCTGCGCACCCATTTCCGCCGCCAGCGCGAACTGGCCATCGGCCCGGACCTGTCGCACCGCCGCACCCAGCTCGACGGCCTGCTCAATGCTCAGCGCGTGCAGGCCGCCATCGAGGCCGAAGCCGCGGAGGCCGGCCCGGGCGCGGACGGCGAGGCGGCCCGCCGCCGCGCCCGCAGGACCGCGCGTTCGTATGCGCTGGAGATCATGGCGGACTATTCGTACACGCTGGTGCTGATCGGCGACCGCTTCCTCACCTGGCTGTGGACGCGGCTGTACAACGGCGTCGAAGTCAGCAACCTCGAATCGCTGACCGGCGTGGCGCGCGACCACGAGATCATCTACGTGCCCTGCCACCGCAGCCACATCGACTACCTGCTGCTGTCCTACGTGGTCTACCGCCAGGGCCTGATGGTGCCGCACATCGCCGCCGGCGCGAATCTCAACCTGCCGGTCGTCGGCCCGATCCTGCGGCGCGGCGGCGCCTTCTTCCTGCGCCGCTCCTTCAAGGGCAACCGGCTGTATGCCGCGGTGTTCAACGAATACCTGCACATGATGATCAGCAAGGGCTATCCGATCGAATACTTCGTCGAGGGCGGCCGCAGCCGCACCGGCCGCCAGCTCGCGCCGATGGCCGGGATGCTGGCGATGACGGTGCAGAGCTTCCTGCGCGGCGCCGGCCAGGCCGAGGGCGGCAAGCCGATCGTGTTCCTGCCGGTCTACATCGGCTACGAGAAGCTGTTCGAGGGCCGCACCTATATCGGCGAACTGATGGGGCGCCCGAAGAAGAAGGAGTCGCTGCTCGACCTGCTGCTGACGGTGCGCGAGCTGAAGAAGAACTTCGGCAAGGTGCACGTGAATTTCGGCGACCCGATCCCGCTGGCCGACGTGCTCGACCAGGCGCATGCAGGCTGGCGCGAGGAAATCTTTCCCGACGACGCGCGCCCGGACTGGTACACGCGCGGCATCGACCTGCTCAAGCAGCGCATCGCCGACGGCATCAACAGCGCGGCGGTGGCCAACCCGGTCGCGCTGGCCAGCCTGGCGCTGCTGGCCACGCCGCGCCATGCGCTCGACGCGGGCATGCTGGAGCGCCAGCTCGACGGCTACCGCCGGCTGGCGCTGGCGGCGCCCTATGCCGAGCGCGCCCGCATCACGCCCCTGGACGGCGCCGGCATCGTCGCCTATTGCGAGGAGCTGAAGCTGGTGCAGCGCCAGCCGCATCCGCTCGGCGACGTGCTGCATTTCCTGCCGGAGGACGCGGTGCTGTCGACCTACATGCGCAACAACATCCTGCACCTGTATGCGCTGCCGGCCCTGCTGGCCGCCCTGCTGTCGCGCAACGGTTCGCTCGGCCGCGCCCACCTGCTGCGGCTGGCCCAGACGGTGTATCCCTTCCTGCGCGCCGAGCTGTTCCTGCGCTGGACGGAGGATGAACTCGAGGCCCAGGTCGACCGCCACCTGGCCGTTCTGGCCGAGATGGGATGGGTGGTGCGCAGCGAGCGTGCCGACCGCCACGACGGCTATGCGGCCCCCGATGCGAGCAGCGATGACTTCGCGCGCCTGGCGCTGCTCGGCGAAGCGGTGCGGCCGACGCTGATCCGCTATTTCATCACGCTGGCCATGCTGGGCGAGCGCGGCTCCGGCGCGCTGACGCCGGCCGAGCTGGAGGCGCTGTGCCACCTGCAGGCGCAGCGGCTGTCGCTGCTGCGCGAGTTCAACGCGCCGGAGTTCTTCGACAAGGCCATCTTCCGCAACTTCATCGATACGCTCGCCCGCAGCGGGCGGGCGGAGCTCGGCGAGGACGGCAAGCTGCATTTCGGCGATGCGTTGCGGCGCATGTCGGGCGAGGCCCGCTACGTGCTGCCGGCGGACGTGCGCCAGGCCATCCTGCACATGGCGCGCCTGGCCGGCGACACCCCGGCCGGCAAGCAGGCCGCGTGAGCAAGCGCGCGCGATGAGCGAGCGCTTCCGTCCCCATGGCCAGTATCGCGTGCGCCGCGAAGGGCAGCTGGTGCTCACCGACGTCACCGGCCCGTGGAACCGCGAGCTGGTGGAACTGTGGGCGCTGGCCGCCCATCCGTATGCCGAGGCCGCCGGCCGCGACGGCCCCTACGTCGGCATCGCGATCATCCGTGAATCGATGCTGTGTCCACCGGATGCGCTGGTGGCGCTCGCCGACGCGATTCGCTATACGGCGATCCACCAGAACTGCATCGCGCAGCTGATCGTCGCCGGCCGCGAGGTGGAAGGCCGCGACCTGGTCGAGCCGGCGTATGCGCCCCTCTATGCGGGTGTGATGGCGTCGGGATTCTTCTACGACCTGGCAGACGCGCTGACGGAGGCCCGTGCCCTGCTGGCCCGCCGCGGCGCGCCGCCCTGAGCCGCGCCGCGGCGGCGTCACACCGTCGACGCCATGTCGAGCAGCATGGCCGGATCGACCGGCTTGACCAGGTAGGCATCGAATCCTGCCGCAAGGCCGCTGTCGATGTCGGCCGGATTGCCGTAGCCGGTCAGCGCCACCAGGCGCGGCCGTGCCTCGCCACGGCTGCGCACGGCGCGGGCGACGCCATAGCCATCCAGCTTGGGCAAGCCGATGTCCACGAACGCGATGTCGGCACCGGTGCGCAGGATGAGCTCCACACCTTCCTCGCCGTCCGCGGCGACATGGACGCGATGGCCGCCGAGTTCCAGCACATGGCGCAGGCTGGTGCGCACGTCTTCGTTGTCCTCGACCAGCACCACCACCCGCTGCTGCCGGGCAGATTGCGCCTCGGCCGCAAGCGTCTCCGGCGCGCGGCGCCCGGTCAGCGGCAAGCGTACGATGAACTCGCTGCCCTTGCCGTTGCCGTCGCTGCGCGCCTCGACGCTGCCGCCGTGCAGTTCGGTCAGGCGGCGCACCAGCGTCAGGCCGATGCCCAGCCCGCCCTGCGACCGGTCGAGCGAGCGCTTGCCCTGCACGAACAGGTCGAACACGCGCGGCAGCAGATCCTGCTCGAGGCCGAGGCCGTTGTCGCGCACGCGCAGGACCGCCGCGCCATCCTCCTGGCCGACGATGACGGAGATGGCACCGCCGGGCGGCGTGTATTTCACGGCATTGCCGAGCAGGTTGCTGACGATCTGGTCCAGCCGCGTCGGATCGGCCTCCACCCACGCATCGGCCAGCGACACCTTGAGCGTGTGCTCATCGAAGCGCCCTCCCCCCTGCATCGATTCGATCGCATTGCCGACCTGCGCCGACAGGTTGAGCGGGCGCCGGTCGAGGGCGATCTTGCCCAGCATGACGCGCCCGGCGTCCAGCAGGTCGTCGGTCATGCGCGCCAGGTGCCGCACCTGGCGGCGGATCACCGAGCGTGCCACCTCGACCGAATCGGGCGAACGCATGCGGTCGGCCATGTCGAGGATCTGCGACGCCGAGCCGATGGCGGCGAGCGGGTTGCGCAGTTCATGCCCGAGCATGGCGAGGAATTCATCCTTGGTGCGGCTGGCATGCTCGGCCTGCTCGCGCGCCTGCTGCTCCAGCAGGCGCGCCTCGCGCTCCCTGTGGAGCAGCTTCTCGCGTTCGAGATGGGCCTCGGCCAGGGCGATGCCGACGCGGCGGATCTCGGGGAACTCGGAATCCGGCATGGCCGGCACCTCGCCCTGCGCCATCGCGCTGGCGGCGCGCTCGAGCATGCGCATGGGCCGGGTGACCGAACGGGCGATGAGCAGCGCCGCTGCCAGACCGATCAGCGCCGACGCCAGCAGCGCACCGCCCAGCAGCAGGTAGGAACGGGTCACCGGCGCATCGACGATGTCGACCGGCAGGCCATAGGCCGCGGTCCAGCCGCTGAACGACGAGCGCTGGTAGACGGTATAGACCGGCTTGCCCTCGAGCGTCACGGTCACCCCCTGACCGCTCTCGTGCCCCTGCTCCAGCAGCGCGCGCAGCGTGGGCGCGACCGACTTGCCGACATATTCGCCGTGCGACCGGGTGCGCGCCACCACGCGGTAGTTGCGATCGATCACGCTGGTCAGCGCGTGCTCGGGAATGCGCTGGCGCACCAGCAGGTCGAGGATCGATTCGGGACGGATCACGCCGGTGAGCACATAGACGACACGTCCGTCGCGCTTGATCGGCACGCGCACGGCGAACGCATATGCCTGCAGCACCGGGCTGAAGACGACGTTGCCGACACCGGGCTGCCCCGTGGCCACTGCGGTGGCGATCGATTCCGGGTCGACGCGGCTGGGCAGCGGCGGGCCGACCGGCAGGCGGGCATTCATCAGCTGCCGCGCGTCGGGCGTGGACAGCACCACGTTGACCAGGCCGGGCCGGCGCCGCATCAGCTGCCGCGCCTCGGCCTGGAATTCCTCCAGGTTGCCCTTGTCGAGTTCGGAACTGCTGGCCAGCGCATCCATCGCCGCCAGCGAACCGCCGATCTCCGCTTCCACGGCGCTCATCAGCGTGCGCATCGTGTACTGGCTGGTTTCCATCAGCTGGCGCCGCTGGTTCTCGGCATTGTTGTGCACCAGGAAGAACGACAGCAGCGCCAGCGGCAGCAGGCCGACGAAGACGATGGCGAACAGGCGGCGCTCGAGCGGGCCGAATGCCATGCCGCGCGGCATCCGCTTCGCCTTGCCGCGCGCCCCGGCGGGTGCCGCCGGGGCGGCCGCGGCGGCCATTTCCTCGTCGTGGATGTCCACGCAGGTGCCGGACCATTTGACGACGCTGCCGTCCATGCTCCGGTGCGCCACGCCGCGGATGCGGAACCAGCGGTACTCGCCGTCGTGGCGCCGGATGCGGGCCTTGACGTCGTAGGCGCGCGCGCCTTCGCTGCGCAGGCATTGCTGCCACTCGCGATTGAGCCGTTCGCGGTCGTCGGGATGGTAGAAGCGCAGCCAGTCCGCGCCGAAGGATCCGCCGAGGCTCTCGCCGATGTAGCGGTACCAGGAGGGGCTCTGGTAATGGTTCATGCCGCGGTGGTCGGTCTCCCACACGGTCTCGAAGCGCGCCGGCCGCGCGGATGCCTTGCCGTCGTCGGCCGCGGCATCCTGCGCGCCCGGTGCCGCACGGTCCGTCATGCAAGCATCTGCCAGAGGATCGTGGCCCAGGTGACGCCGGCCAGCGACAGCGCCAGGAAAACGGCGGCGCTGCCGAAATCCTTGGCATTCTTGGACAGGGGGTGGCGTTCCAGGGAAACGCGGTCGACCACCGCCTCGATGGCGGAGTTGACGAGCTCGACGATCAGCACCAGGACCAGCGAGCCGACCAGCGCCAGCTTCTCGAACGGCGACACCGGCAGCAGCAGCGCGATCACCGTCGCCGGCACGGCCAGCATCAGCTCCTGGCGGAACGCGTGCTCGGTCTTCCATGCGGTGCGGAAGCCTTCCATCGAATAGAAGAAGGCGGAGAAGATCCGCTTCGCGCCGCTCTTGCTCTTGAACTCGCTGACTGGGTGGTCGCTCATGCTGTGGCCGTCATCCTTGTGGTCTTCGCAGTCGCGTCCCCGGCGAGGTCAGCGCTGCTGCTTGCGTTCCCGGTACATCTCGCGGAAGGTCTTGCCGGACGGTGCCGGCAGGTCGCGTCCGCGGGTCCAGCCGCTTGCCAGCGGCAGGCTGGCAATGCGCCGCTTGCTGCCGCCGAGCAGCTTGAGCATGCGCACCGACAGCCGCGTCGCCAGGCTGTACAGTGCCGGGCGGCGCGCCACGAAGGACCAGGCGGAGAAGGCCAGATATTCGCGCAGCGGCCGCATGCGGCCCTCGAACTGCTTTTCGCGCAGCTTGCGCAAGAGGTCCGGCAGCGGGATTTTAACAGGACACACCACGTGGCATTCGCCGCACAGGGTCGATGCCTGCGGCAGGTCGAGGGCATTCTCGACGCCGACGTAGGACGGCGTGAGCACGCTGCCCATCGGGCCCGGGTAGACCCAGCCGTAGCTGTGGCCGCCGATCTTCTGGTAGACCGGGCAATGGTTCATGCAGGCGCCGCAGCGGATGCAGCGCAGCATCTCCTGGAACTCGGTGCCGATCAGTCCCGAGCGGCCGGCGTCCACCAGCACGAAGTACATGTGCTCCGGGCCGTCCTGCTCGCCCGGTCCGCGCGGGCCGGTCAGCAGCGACACGTAGTTGGAGATCGACTGCCCCGTCGCCGAGCGCGGCAGCAGGCGCATCACGGTGGCGAAATCCTCCAGCGTCGGCAACACCTTCTCGATGCCGGTCACCACTACGTGCACCTTGGGCGGCATGATGGTGCACATGCCTTCGTTGCCCTCGTTGGTGACGATGGCGACCGAGCCGGTCTCGGCGATCACGAAGTTGCCGCCGGTGATGCCCATGTCGGCCGACAGGAACTGCGGACGCAGCACCTCGCGCGCCTCGCGCGTCATCTGCGGGATGTCGGTCAGGCGCGGACGGTTGTGCACCTTCGCGAACAGATCGGAGATTTCTTCCTTGTCCTTGTGCACCACGGGCGCGATGATGTGCGACGGCGCCTCGTTGTCGTTGATCTGCAGAATGTATTCGCCGAGGTCGGTCTCGATGGCCTTTACGCCGGCCGCCTCGAGCGCCTTGTTCAGCGCCATCTCCTCGGACACCATCGACTTGGTCTTGATCGCCTTCTTCACGTCGTGCTTCCTGGCGATCTCGACCACCAGGCGCGATGCCTCTTCCGCGGTCTGCGCATACAGGACGGTGGCGCCGCGCTTGACGGCCTGCCGCTCGAAGGTGTCGAGCCAGACGTCGAGGTTCTCGATGGCGCGCATGCGGCGCGCCTTGGCGGCGTCGCGCGTCCCCTCGAAATCGTCGAGCTCGAGGATGGCGGAGGCACGGCCGCTGACGAACTTGGTCGACAGCTTCTTGAGGTTCTGCTGCAGGCGCTGGTCCGCCAGCTTCTGGCCGGCGCGCTGCTTGAAATGCATCGACTGGACTTGCATTGTGGCCGCCCTCCTCAGCAATCGCCCGCAAGGACCTGCGCCACGTGCAGCACGCGGGTCTTCTCGTCGCCGGTGCGGCGCAGGCGTCCTTCGATGTTGAGCATGCAGCCGAGGTCGCCGAGAACGACCGCATCGGCGCCGCATGCCTGGATGTTGGCGCATTTCTCGTCGGCGATCGCGGCGGAGATGTCGCCGTACTTGATCGAGAAGCTGCCGCCGAAGCCGCAGCACTGGCGCGCGTCCTTCATTTCCTTCAGCTCGACGCCGGGCAGCTTCGCGATCAGCGCGCGCGGCTGCGCCTGCACGCCCAGCTCGCGCAGGCCGGAACAGGAATCGTGGTAGGTGACGGTGCCGCGGAAGCCGCCCTTCTCGCCCGGCAGCGATTGCACCTTCAGCACGTTGTGCAGGAAATCGGTCAGCTCGAACACGCGCGGCGCGAGACGCGCCATGCGCTCCGCCAGCGCCGGATCGTCGGCCAGCAGTTCGGGATAATGGGTCTTCACGGTGCCCCCGCAGGAGCCGGAGGGAATGACGACGTAGTCGAAGGATTCGAATTCGTCGAGGAACTTGACCGCGAGCGCGCGCGCATCCTTGCGGTCGCCGGACGAGAACGCCGGCTGGCCGCAGCAGGTTTGTGACTCCGGTACGACGACTTCGCAGCCGGCGGCTTCGAGCAGCTTCAGTGTCGAGAAACCGATTTCGGGCCGCATCGTGTCGACGAGGCAGGTGACGAACAGTCCGATGCGCATGGTGTCTCCGGTGGGAATGGCATGGATCGCATTATGGCGCCGGGCCGCCCGCGCGCGGCGTTGCATCGCCATGAAATAAATTGGGCAAATTGCTCCAATTCTTTTCGCCTGTCTTTGGTTTGGTTTCACAATATGGTATAAAGCCCATATTGCGATGCACCAAATCCCGTCATGAAGACCGATACCAACGCTGCCAACGACAAGACCTCGATCCAGGTGATCGAGCGGATGATAGCGCTGCTCGATGCACTTGCCCAGTATCCGGATCCCGTCAGCCTCAAGGAATTGTCGGCCGTCACCGGCCTGCATCCGTCGACGGCCCATCGCATTCTCAACGACATGGTCGTCAAGCGTTTCGTCGACCGCGCCGATGCCGGCAGCTATCGCCTCGGCATGCGCCTGCTGGAGCTCGGCAACATCGTCAAGAGCCGCCTGGACGTGCGCGAAGCCGCGCTCGATTTCATGCGCGCGCTGCACCGCAAAACGAACCAGACCGTCAACCTGTCGGTCCGCCAGGGCGACGAGATCGTCTATATCGACCGGTCCTTCTCCGAACGGTCCGGCATGCAGGTGGTGCGCGCCATCGGCGGGCGCGCCCCGCTGCACCTGACCTCGACCGGCAAGCTGTTCCTGTCGGTCGACGACCCGAAAGCGGTGCGCGCCTATGCCACCCGCACCGGCCTTGCCGGCCACAACAAGAACTCCATCACCGACCTCGGCCGCCTCGAGCGCGAACTGTCGCTGGTGCGCGCGCGCGGCTATGCGCGCGACAACGAGGAGCTCGAACTCGGCGTGCGCTGCATCGCCGCCGGCATCCGCGACGATTCCGGCAAGCTGATCGCCGGACTGTCGATCTCGGCGCCGGCCGACCGCCTGCAGGACGACTGGATCGAGGACCTGGTCGGCACCGCGGGACAGATCTCCGGCGTGCTCGGCTACGTGCCGAAAAGCGATCCGGCCTGACGAGGGCGTCGGCGCGCCCGGCCCCTGTCCGCCCCCCGGCACAGGCAAAAAAAATGGCGAACCGCGGTTCGCCATTTTTTGTTCGTGCAAGACAATCAGCTCTGCGTCGGCGCCGCGCTGCCCACCTTCTGGAACTTGCCGCCTTCGAGCCATTTGCGGATGCGGCCGGCGTCTGCCGTGCGCGCGTCCTTGCTCTTCGAGTCGAGGAACACCATCACCACCGGACGGCCGTCGATGCGCGCCTGCACCACCATGCAGCGGCCCGCCTCGGAGATGAAGCCGGTCTTCTGCAGGCCGATCTCCCAGGCCGGATTCAGCACGAGGTTGTTGGAGTTGCGATAGTGCAGCAGGTTGCGGCCGGTCGAGACCACGTATTGCTGGTCGGTAGAGTACTGGCAGATGATCGGATGCTCCTGTGCGGCGATCACCAGCTTGGCGAGGTCGCGCGCGGAGGACACGTTCTGGCTGGACAGGCCGGTCGAATCGACGAAGCGCGTCTCGTGCATGCCGAGCACGCGCGCCTTGACATTCATCGCGTTGACGAACGCATGGATGCCGCCCGGATAATTGCGGCCCAGCGCGGACGCGGCGCGGTTCTCGGAACTCATCAGCGCGATGTGCAGGAGATCGGCTCGCGACATGCGGGCGCCGACCTGGAGGCGCGACGAGGTGTGCTTCTCGCGATCGATGTCATCGGACGTGATCTCGATGATCTCGTTCATGTCCTGGCGCGCCTCGACGACCACCATCGCCGTCATCAGCTTGGTGATCGAAGCGATCGGCAGTGCCGCATTGGCATTCTTTTCGAACAGCACCTGCGAAGTGGACTGATCGACCACGTAGGCGACATTGGACTTGAGTGCGAGCGGATCATGGGTGGCGCGCAGGCCGGCCAGGTCGCCGGCCGTCATGACCGCCGGCTCTGCCGGTGCGGTGTAGGCCACGCGCTGGTAGGCGATCTTGCTGCGGCGGGACTTCGAACTCTTGGCGACACGCCGGACCGGCGCATCGTCTTTCCGTTCTGCTTGCTGGACGGGCTTGGCCTTCCTGGCCTTGGACTTCTTGGCGGTATGTTTTTTCGCGGCGGCCTGCGGGGCGGCCTGTTGTGCATGCGCCATGGGCATGCCGAGGGAAAAACACAACGAAAGCAGCACCCCTAGCGCGGGCTTCAACATCGGCGGCTCCCTGAATTTTCTTGCGTGTTACGAAGGTATTGCAGTGTAGCAAAACGGTGAAAATCCGCAAGAGAATGAGAGAGTTAGCTGATGTAATTAAACAATTTTCTCTCTGCCAATTGAGAAAGCGTCAACCCGCTTTCCGGGCCGTTTGCGCCGGCGCAAATGCGGCCGGGACAAGCGGTTGCGCGCGCCGTCCATGGCGCGCGCTTCGGGGCCTCAGTCGAGGAATCGTGCAAATTCGGCAACCGGGGCGCGCTCGGTGACGAGAGAGTTCTCGACCTTCGACTTGTCCTCGTAGCCGAGCGACATGCCGCAGACCACCATCTCGTTGTCGGGCAGCTGCAGCTGGTCGCGGATGATGCGGTGGAATTGCGTGAAGGCCGCTTGCGGGCAGGTATCGAGGCCGCGGCCGCGCGCGGCGATCATGATGTTCTCGAGGAACATGCCGTAGTCGAGCCAGGAACCCTGCTGCATGATGCGGTCGATCGTGAAGATCATGCCGACCGGCGCATCGAAGAAGCGGTAGTTGCGGCCGTGCTGGGCATGCATGCCGGCCTTGTTGTCGCGCGTGAGCTGCAGGAGGCCGTACAGGTCCCAGCCGACCTTGCGGCGGCGGTCGATGTAGGGCGACCGCCATTCGGTCGGATAGTAGTGGTATTCCTCGGTGTGCTCGCGCGCCTGCTGCGGATCGTTGTAGGCGGCGAGGATGGCATCGCTGAGCGCCTGCTTCCGCGCGCCGGTCAGCACGTACACCTTCCACGGCTGGGTATTGGTGCCGGAGGGCGCGCGCGCCGACACGGCGAGGATCGCCTCGATATCCTCGCGCGCGACCGGGGTCGGCAGGAAGGCGCGGATGGATCGGCGCGACGCGATGGCGGCGTCGACGATGGCTTGTTCCGGGGTCTGGATCATCGGTGGGTCCTCAGGCGTGGATGGATGCGAGCACGGTGCGCAGCTTCTGCGGCAGCTCGGCCGGCCGGCGCGTGGCGCGGTCGACGTAGACGTGCACGAAATGCCCCTGGGCGGCGGCGGCGTCCTCGCCGGCGCGGAAGATGCCGACCTCGTAGCGCACGCTCGACGAGCCGATCTTCGCGACCCGGATGCCGGCTTCGATGCGGTCGGGGAAGGCGACCGGCGCGAAATAGTTGCACTGCGTCTCGACCACCAGGCCGATCACCGGGCTGCGCTCGATGTCGAGCGCGCCGCCCTCGACCAGGAAGCCGTTCACCGCCGTGTCGAACCAGCTGTAGTAGACGACATTGTTGACGTGTCCGTAGACATCGTTGTCCATCCAGCGCGTGGTGATCGGCCGGAACTGCCTGTAATCGCTGCGTGTGCCCGGGCTCGGACGCATGTGTTCTCCCTCATTTGCGCGTGACGAAGGCGACGCCGGCCACCGCCAGCGCCATGCCGATGATACCAACGATTCCGAAGCGCTCGCCGAACATGATCCAGGCCATCACGGCCGTGGTCGGCGGCGTCAGGTACATCAGGCTGGTCACGCTGGTCGCCGCGCTCCTGCGGATCAGCGCGAACAGCAGGAAGATGGCGCCGATCGACAGCGCGAAGATCGACCACATCCATGCGCCGACGAAGGACGGCGTCCATGCGACGGCCGAGAAGGCCGGATCGAGTCCTTCCAGCACGACCGCGAACGGCAGCACCACGGCCAGCGAGGCGGCGAACTGGATCAGCGTGCCGGTGCGCAGGTCGAAGCTGGGGCAGTAGCGCTTCTGGTAGAGCGTGCCGACGGTCATCGCCAGCAGCGCCATGACGCACCAGGCGATGCTCTGCCACGACAGGCCGATCAGCGTGATCTTGTTGGCCACCACCAGGCCGACGCCGGCGAGGCCGCACACCAGCCCGACCCACTGGCGGCCACGCACCGTCTCGCCGACCGAGGACGCGGCGCAGGCGGTCAGGATCGGTTGCAGGCCGACGATCAGCGCCGACAGTCCGGCCGGCATGCCGAGCTTGATGGCCGACCACACCCCGGCGAGATAGCCCGCCTGCACCAGGATGCCGGCCACCGCGACGTGACCGATGCGCCCGTGCGGCCACGGCGCGCGCATGAGCAGGACCAGCGGCAGCAGCACCGCCAGCACGCCGGCGAAGCGCAGCACCAGGAAGGTCAGCGGCGGCGCGTACGGCAGGCCGAACTTGGCGACGATGAAGCCGGAACTCCACAACAGGACGAACACGGCGGGCATGGAGGCGACCAGCAGGGATTGGCGGGAGGCGGCGGTCGTAGGCGTGGATTGCATGCGGGATCCGGGTCAGGCCGCGCAGGCGTACTGCGCGGCGATGGCGATAGTCTGGAGATGGACCGCCACGGTGTCTTGGATGTTCTTGCCGTAGCCGCCGGCCATGGCGATGGCCACGCCGAGCCCGCGCTCGCGGGCGAAATCGAGCACCATGCGGTCGCGCGCGGCCAGTCCGCCGAAGCTCAGGCGCAGCCGCCCGAGACGGTCGCCTTCATGGGGATCGGCGCCGGCCAGGTAAACGATCAGGTCCGGCGCGAAGCGCTGCGCCAGCGTGTCGAGCGCTCCGGACAGCGCTGCCAGGTAGGCGTCGTCACCGGTGCCGTCGGGCAGCGCGACGTCGAGATCGCTGACCGCCTTGTCGAACGGATAGTTGCGCTCGGCATGCAGCGACAGCGTAAATACCGAGTCGTCGCCGGCCAGGATGGCGGCGGTGCCGTTGCCCTGGTGGACGTCGAGGTCGACGATGGCGACGCGCCGCGCGCGCCGCTCGGCCTGCATCAGCCGCGCGGCGATCGCGGCATCGTTGAACACGCAGAATCCTTCGCCGCGGTCGGCATGCGCATGGTGGGTGCCGCCGGCGAGGTTGACCGCCACGCCCTCCTCCAGCGCCGCGCGGCAGGCCGCGATGGTCGCGCCGGCCGAGCGGCGCGAGCGCTCCACCATCTGCGGCGACCAGGGAAACCCGATCGCCTTCTGCTCGGCCTCGGACAGCAGTCCGGCCGACACGCGTCCGATGTAATCCGGATGATGCGCCAGCGCCAGCACGCCATCGCTGGCATACGGCGCCTCGTGGAAGGCGATGTCCGCGATCCGCGCCTGCGCCGCCTCGTGCAGCAGGCGGTATTTCTGCATCGGGAAGCGGTGCCCCGGGGGCAGCGGCAGCACGAAATGGTCGCTGTAGAAGGCCTTCATTTTTGCATGCGCGTCTTGTCGAATCCGGCACAGCTTACCATGTTCCGAATGGATGATTTCCGCAACGCAACATTGATCGCGGTCATGAAAATGCGATGAAATAGCTGCAAGAAGAGCACATTTTGTGGAAATTTGTTTTCTCGCGAGAAAGAATGCGAGAGCGGTTGATGCGTTGCGCTAAATTTTGCTTGACACGGGTTTTCGTATCCTCAAGAATTGCGCCTGCTGCGCCGCACAACAAAACCACATGTGGCGTTTTCATAGTCCATCCCATAAGGAGAACACGATGTTTGCAATCCCCGAACAATTCTCGGCAGCGACCAAGGCCAACTTCGAAGCCCAGGTCGCCCTGCTGACCACGCTGTCCAACAAGATGTTCGAAGGCGTCGAGAAAGTCGTCGACCTGAACCTGAACGTCGCCAAGGCGTCCCTGGAAGAGTCCAACGCCGCCGCCCGTCAGCTGCTCGCCGCCAAGGATCTGCAGGAAGTGTTCTCCCTGACCGCATCGCAAGTGCAGCCGACCGCCGAGAAGGCCATCGCCTACGGCCGTCACCTGGCCAACATCGCCTCCTCGACCTCGGCCGAGTTCACCAAGGTCGCCGAAGAGCAGATCGCCGAATCCAACCGCAAGGTCGTCTCGCTGATCGACGAAGTGTCGAAGAACGCCCCGGCCGGTTCCGAGAACGTGGTTGCCTTCGTCAAGTCGGCCATCGGCAACGCCAACGCCGGTTTCGAGCAGTTCTCCAAGAGCTCCAAGCAGGCTGCCGAAGTCATCGAAGCCAACCTGACGAACGCGGTGAACCAGTTCACCCAGACCGCCGCCAAGGCCACCAAGTCGTCGAAGAAGTAATCGCGCCGCAGGCACTGCCTGCCGCCGCGCATGAAAATGCCCCGGATATTCCGGGGCATTTTTTTTTGGCTGCCGGCCGAAGCCGGCCGGCGCGCCGTGTCCGTCTCAGGCGGCCAGCCGCGGCAGGCCGCGCGCCTGTTCGAGCGCGGAAATGACTTCCTCCGGCGGCACCACGCCGTCGCGGCCGCGGATCACCGCCTTCGAGGTGCCGACCGCGGCGACCCGTCCGGCGGCCGTGAAGGTATGGGTCATGTAGAAGTATTTCTCGTCCCAGTGGGTCAGCGCCATCGTGACCTGGAAGCGTTCGAACAGCTTGAGCGGCTTCTTGTACGTCATCGTGTGGTCTGCGATGATCGGCATCCACTTGCGCTTCAGCATGAGCTTCAGCAGGCCCGAGCGGATGAACAGGTCGATCCGGTTCAGGTCGCAGATCGTGAGATAGCGCCCGTTGTTCATGTGCATGTTGACGTCCAGGTCGTTCGGCAGCGTGCGCAACCGCAGCGTACTCTCGACGACGCCGACCGGCAGTCGCTCGCGGAAGAAGGACACGAACAGGACATACAGCATGCGGAACACGAGATTCATGGCGGGCCTTGGTATCGAAGGGTTTAACGTCCGGGCACATGGCCGTCCGGAATTGCCGGCCAGCCAACACTAGAATATTATTCTAGAACATTATTCCAGATACTGCATGAACGACACCACCGCGCCGCGCCGGCCCAGCCGCAAGCAGGACATCCTCGACGCCGCCCTCGCCTGCTTCACCGAGCACGGGGTCGAGGCGACCACCATCGACATGATCCGCGAACGCTCCGGCGCCAGCGTGGGAAGCATGTACCATCATTTCGGCAGCAAGGAGAGCATCGCCGCGGCGCTGTACATCGATGCGCTCGCCGACTACGGCCGCCTGCAGGCGGCACGGCTGGCGGCGGCGCGCAGCGCGCGCGACGGCATCGTGGCGGTCGTGCATGCCTACGTGGACTGGATCGCCGACAACCCGGACAAGGCGCGCTTCGTGCTGTACGGCCGCGGCGCGATCGTGCGCAGCGAGGCCGGTGCCGAACTGAAGGCGCGCACGCAGAACCATGTTCCCGACACCCTGAACTGGTTCGCCCCGTACATCGCGCGCGGCGAGCTGCGCGCATTGCCGCGCGACGTGTTGCCGTCGCTGGTCACCGGGCCGGCGCACGATTATGCGCGGCTATGGCTGTCCGGGCGCGCGCAGACCGACATCCGCGCCTATCGCGACCTGTTCGCCGAGACGGCGTGGAAGTCGGTTTGCCCGTAAGGAGGGCGTGATGGGGAATCAGTAGACCACGTGCAGCCGCCGGTACAGCACGCCGAGCACGAACAGCGGGCCGATCAGCAGGAAACGCACGTCTTCGAGGAAGGAAGGCTTGCGGCCTTCGATGCGGTGGCCGACGAACTGGCCGATCCAGGCCAGGACGAAGACCGCCAGCGAGATCTGCCAGATATACCCCTGCGGCAGCATCGACAGCAGCCAGAGGAAGAAGCCCGCCATCATCAGCATGCCGATCGCGAACGGGATCGACAACATGAAGTAGTAGACCATCGCGACGACGGTCACCGCGAATGCGGCCAGCGGATGCAGCGCCCAGACCAGGCCGACCACGGCGAACACGATCGCCGGCACGCAGATGCAATGGATCAGCTCGTTGGTGGGATGGCGGTGGCTTTCGGAATAACGCGACAGCAGGGTGTCGACCTGGCGCGAAGCCTTGCGATGCGGATCGGGCACGGCATTCTCCTCCTTGGGCTGCGGTGGACGCCGGCGATGCGTCGCCGCCGGCTGTCGGTGCCGGACATCCTAACGCCGAATCCCCTGCTCTGCCAAGCGGCCGGCGCGCGCGCCGGTCTCGCGCGCCGTCCTAGCGCCCGCCGGACACGTCGAGGATGCCGCCGTTGACGTAGGACGCCTCGTCCGACAGCAGCCAGAGGATGGCGCGCGCCACCTCTTCCGCCGTGCCGCCGCGCTGCATCGGCACCGCACCCTTCACCCGCTCGATCCGCCCCGGCTCCCCGCCGCTGGCATGGATGTCGGTATGGATGAGGCCTGGCCGCACGGCGTTGACGCGGATCCCCTCGGCGCCGACTTCCTTCGCCAGGCCGATGGTCATCGTATCGATGGCTGCCTTGGAGGCCGCATAGTCGATGTATTCGTTGGGCGAGCCGAGGCGCGCAGCCGCCGACGACACGTTGACGATCGCGCCGCCGCGGCCGCCGCGCGCGGTGGACATGCGCAGCACGGCCTCGCGCGCGCAGACGAAGGCGCCGGTGACATTGGTGGCCAGGATCCGCTGCAGGCGCGCCGCATCCATCTGCTCGAGCCGCATCTGTCGCTCCAGGATGCCCGCATTGTTGACCAGCCCGTCGAGGCGCCCGAAGCGCGCGTCGACGGCACGGAACATGCGCACCACGTCGTCCTCGACGGCCACGTCGGCCTGCACCGTCATGGCCGTGCCGCCGGCCCGTTCGATGCGCTCGGCGAGGGCGTCGGCCGCGTCGCGGCTGGCGTGGTAATTGATGGCGACGGCATGGCCGCGTTCGGCCGCCAGCAGCGCGGTGGCCGCGCCGATGCCGCGCGAGGCGCCGGTGATGAGTATGACCCTGGTATCCATGGAATGTTTGAGCGATTCATTGGTCGGGGATTTCCGCGCGCGGGCGGCTGTCAGGCATTATGACGCGGTTCCGCCCTCCGCATTGCAGAGCCAGCCATGGAGATTCCCATCCTCAAGCGCAGTTTCCCGCCGGTCGTCGGACCGGGTGTCCGCCTGCTCGTGCTCGGCAGCCTGCCGGGCGACGTGTCGCTCGCGCAAAGCCGCTACTACGCCAATCCGCAGAACCGCTTCTGGCACCTGATGGCGGCCGTGACCGGCACCGGACTGGCGGCCCTGCCCTACGACGAGCGGCTGACGGCGCTGCTGGCGCACGGCGTCGGCCTGTGGGACGTGGTGGCGGAGGCGCAGCGCGAGGGCAGCCTGGACAGCCGCATCCGCCGGCATGCCAGCAACGACCTGGTGGGACTGGCGGAAAGCCTGCCGGCACTGCAGGCCATCGCCTTCAACGGCGGCACCTCGGCCCGCCTGGGCATGAAGGCGCTGGGCAGCCATGCGCAGCGCTGGACCACCATCCGCCTGCCGTCGAGCAGCCCGGCCTACACCCTGCCGTATGCAGAGAAGCTGGCGGCGTGGAGCGCGCTGAAGGAATGGATCGTGGGGCCGTCCTGACGCGGGCGTCCTGAAAGATGCGCCGAAGCGGCGCCCGTTCAGGCGTCGCTCAGGCCTCGCTATCGAACTGCTCGTGCAATTCCTCGAGCAGGTCGTGCACCTCGTGGTCGGTCAGGCCCAGGTGGCGCGATGCCGCCTTGCCGCCCTTCTCCCACTCGGGCGCGACCAGGTGGCCGCGCAGGCGGTCGAGCACGCCCTCGGCCAGCAGGAACAGCGCGATCAGCGAACGCACGTCGTCGTCGGTGCCCGGGTGCTCGAACACGCCGTAGTCGTGGTGGTGCAGCACCGCGTGCGAGACCTGGTCCGGCAGGCCCCAGTTGCGCGTGAGCAGGCAGCCGATCGCCGCATGGTTGGTGCTGTGGCGGGCGTCCTCGACCGCGGTGAAACGGTTGGCGAGGTCGCCGCTGGCGTCGGCATAGGTCCGCACGTAGTCGGGGAAGCGGTCCATCAGCAACGGTACGCCGATGTCGCAGAACAGGCCGAAGGTATGGGCGATGTCGGTGCGGCAGATCCGCGTGCGTCCGGCCAGGAAGACCAGCGCCTTGGCGCGGCGCATCGACATGTCCCAGAAGCGTTCGAGCTCCGCCGTGTTGCCGCCGCCGACCGCCTGGCGCGCCAGCACGCCGGTGGCCATCGCGGCGCACTGGTTGATGCCGAGGAAGGCGATGCCCTGCTCGACCGAGACCACCTTGCGGCGCAGTCCGAAGAACGACGAGTTGGCCAGCTTCAGCAGCGCGCCGGACATGCCGGCATCGCTGCCGATGACCTGGGCGATGCGATAGGGATCGGGTTCGGCATTCGCCAGTTCCTGTTGCAGATCCGTCAACAGCGTCGGGCGCGGCGGAATGCGGATCGACTTGATCAGCGCTTCGACCGGGTCTTCTGCGGCGGAAATGGCGGAGTGATCCCTCGAGTTCATGATGGCGCGGCGTTCCGGGATCGGGCAACCCGGAGCGCGATGACGGCATGGGAAAGTCAGAAGTTTATCACTGGAAACGCCATCCTGGCCGGCAGCACGGCAACATGGCGGGCGGACTTCCGCTGCAAATCTTGCAATGATTGGTGGCATCGAGGCGGCATTCGGTACAATCGCCGCTGCCGAATGCCATCCTGCGCGCCGAGCGCCGCCCTGCCATGCTGATCCGCCGCAAATCCATCGAAGCCGATTCCAACACCCGCGAAGGGCCGCGCAAGGTGCCGGCTGTCCGCAAGCCGAAATTCGCGCCGGTCACCCTGTCCGAGCAGGACGGCGTGCGCTTCCTGCATTTCGGCACCGCATGGGTGCAGGGCGCGATGCGCATCCGCAAGCCGGATGCCATCGAGCTCGAATACGCCCAGCAGATGATGCTGTGGATGCTGTTCAACGATGCGCCGCGCCATGTCGTGCAGCTGGGCCTGGGCACCGGGGCGCTGACCAAGTTCTGCTACCGGCATTTCCCCGAGGCCCGCGTGACCGCCGTCGAGCTGAACCCGTCGGTGATCGCGATCTGCGCATCGATGTTCAAGCTGCCGCCCAACGACGAGCGGCTCGCGGTGATCGAGATGGATGCCTTCGACTTCGTCGCCGATCCGGCGCGGCGCGGCACGATCGACGTGATCCAGTCCGACCTCTACGACGCCACGGCGCGCGGACCGGTGCTCGACACGCCTGAGTTCTACCGGCATTGCCACGATTGCCTGTCTGCCGACGGCATCATGACGGTCAACCTGTTCGGCGACCATCCGAGCTACGCGAAGAACCTCAAGGCCATGAAGCAGGCCTTCCGGCATGTCTGGTGCCTGCCCGAAGTCCACGAGGGCAACGTGGTGGCGGTCGCCTTCCGCAACGCACCCGAGTTCGATTTCGCTGCGCTGTACGATCGCGCCGCCCGCATCACCGAGGCGACGAAGATGCCGACGCGCTCGTGGGTCAACGGCTTGAAGGCCTGGCAAGACAAACGATAAAGACAGGCGCCACGGGCAGGCGGCAAAGCCGCCGGACGCGCCGTCGCGCGACGGGACGCGGCGCTGGAAAGCGGCCGCCGTAGCTGGTACGCTTGCCGGATGTCAACCGCCGCCACTTCCCTTTCCGCCGCGTCCATGAACAAAGCCGCCCACAAGCGCATCGACCTGCAGCAGCTGTTCGCCTGGCTGGTCGCCGACGGCATCCTCGTCAAGGACGACGCGAAGAAGCATTACACCCAGGCCCAGGGCATCCTGCGCAATGCCACCATCGCGATGCATCCGCTGACCGCGGTGGCGCAATGCAAGCTGCAGTCCGCCCAGCCGCCGCATCGCATGCTGACGCTCGACTGGCTGACCGAGTGGATGGCCGGCAAGGTCGGCCTGCCCTTCTTCCGCATCGACCCGCTGAAGATCGATTTCTCGCACGTGGCGGACGTGATGTCGGCCAGCTACGCGACGCGCTTCTCCATCCTGCCGGTCGAGCTGACCCCGACCGAACTGGTGGTGGCCACCGCCGACCCGAACGCCAGCGAATGGGAAGCCGAGATCGCCAAGCTGTCGCGCCGCACGATCCGCCTGGTGATCGCCAATCCGCTCGACATCGCGCAGTACACCGCGCAGTTCTTCGCGCTGGCCAAGTCGATCAAGGGCGCGCACAAGTCCGGCGGCCAGGACCTGGCTTTCCGCAACAATTTCGAGCAGCTGGTCGAGCTCGGCAAGAACAACAAGCAGGTCGACGCCAACGACCAGCACATCATCAACATCGTCGACTGGCTGTGGCAGTACGCCTTCGACCAGCGCGCGTCCGACATCCACCTCGAGCCCAAGCGCGACATGGGCGCGATCCGCTTCCGCATCGACGGCGTGCTGCACCAGGTCTACCAGGTGCCGGCAGCGGTGATGATCGCGATGACGGCGCGCATCAAGCTGCTCGGCCGCATGGACGTGGTCGAGAAACGCCGCCCGCAGGACGGCCGCGTCAAGACGCGCACGCCGGGCGGCCAGGAGATCGAGCTGCGCCTGTCGACCCTGCCGACCGCCTTCGGCGAAAAGCTGGTCATGCGCATCTTCGATCCGGACGTGCTGGTCAAGACGCTGCCGGAGCTGGGCTTCCCGCCCGACGACGCGCGCCGCTGGGACGAACTCACCAACCGGCCGCACGGCATCATCCTGGTGACCGGGCCGACCGGCTCGGGCAAGACCACCACGCTGTACACCACGCTCAAGGCGCTGGCGACCGCGGAAGTCAATGTCTGCACCGTCGAGGATCCGATCGAGATGGTCGAGGCCTCGTTCAACCAGATGCAGGTGCAGCACGGCATCGACCTGTCGTTCGCCGACGGCGTGCGCGCGCTGATGCGGCAGGATCCGGACATCATCATGGTCGGCGAGATCCGCGACCTGGAGACCGCCGAGATGGCGATCCAGGCCGCGCTGACCGGCCACCTGGTGCTGTCGACGCTGCACACCAACGATGCGCCGTCGGCGGTGATGCGCCTGCTGGAACTGGGCGTGCCCTACTACCTGCTGGAAGCGACGCTGATCGGCATCATGGCGCAGCGCCTGGTGCGCACGCTGTGCGTCCACTGCAAGGCGCCGACCGAGGTGGCCGACGACATCTGGGACAGCCTGCGCGAGAACTTCACGCTCAAGAAGCCGGCCCAGGTGTACCGCCCGGTCGGCTGCCCGGAATGCCGCCAGACCGGCTATCGCGGCCGCACCGGCCTGTACGAGCTGCTGACGGTATCGCAGCCGTTCTCCAAGCTGATCCGCCAGGAGACCGAACTGCACGCGCTGAAGCACCAGGCGATGCGCGACGGCCTCAAGCCGCTGCGCGTGGCGGGCGCGCTGAAGGTGGCCGAGGGCGTGACCACGGCGGAGGAAGTGCTGAAGGTCACGGCGGCGCTGACCTGATCCGGGCGCGGCGGCGCCGCGCGGGAGGGTTCATTTCTCGATGTGCCGGCGGACGATGCGTTCGGTCTCGCCGCTGGCGCGCATCATGCGCATGGCGCGGTTGAAGCGTTCCACCAGTTTGGCCGCATCCGGCCGGGCGCGCGGCACGATCAGGTAGAACTCCGCGCGGTCGAACGGCTTGTCCAGCCGCACCACCTTGCCGCCGGTCCCCGCCTGGTCCAGCACGGCATCGCCCACCACCGAATCGGTCACGAACAGGTCCGCTCGCCCGAGCAGCAGCATCTTGGCGCACACCGTCAGCGACGCGGCCTGCTCGATCTTCAGGACGCCTTCGGCGACCAGCTTCTCGATCTGCGGATAGATCGCGAACCCGATCGGCAGGCAGTAGGTCTTGCCCCGGAACGTCGCCGCATCCGCGGGATCGATACCGCTTCCCGGGCGGGTATAGACCATGCGGTTGCCGCCGTAGACCAGGTCCGAGTACAGGAAGTCCGCTTCCCTTTCCCGCGTGCGCGCATACGGATAGGTGGCGTCGTAGCGGCCAAGGCGGGTGAGTTCGTAGCCGCGCTTCCACGGCAGCGTCTCCACCGACGGCTGGTCGCCCGCCAGCTGCATGGCACGCGTGACCAGCGCCGTCAGCATGCCGCCCTCCGGCAGCGTCGTCCCGACGTAGGGCGGGAAATTGTCGCCGGTAACCAGCGACACCGGAGCGGCCGACGCCAGCAGCGGCAGCAGCAGCGACATGACGACGGCAATGGTTCCGGGCTGCGACATTCAGGCCTCCTTCGTGTCCCGGCGGCGCAATGCGTCCAGTGCGTCGCCCACCGTAGGATACGCCAGCCGCACGCCCAGTTCTTCCTTCATGCGCCGGTTGCGCAGCCGGCGCGACTCGGACATGAAGGACAGCAGCATCGGCGACACCGCCTTTTCCAGTTCCGCGCGCGGCAGGCGCGGCGGGCGCGGCAGGCCGAAGGCATCGGCCACCGCATCGAAGTATTCCCCCATCGTCATGTCGCTGTCGTCCACCGCGTGGTAGACGCGGCCGGGCCGGCCGCGATGGATGGCGCGCTCGACGATGCGCGCGAGGTCGTCCGCATGAATGTGGTTGGTGTGCACATCCTCCGCTGGCGCCAGTGCCGGCGTGCCTTTCCGCAGGCGCTCGACGGGCAGCCGGTCATCGGCATAGATGCCCGGCACGCGCAGGATCGCCAGGCGCGATCCGCTGCGCTTCGCCCATGCCCGAAGCATTCGCTCGGCATCGACGCGGCGCTGCGCGCGCGCGTTGCGCGGGTTCACCGGGCGCGTCTCGTCGAATCGGGCGCCGCCGCAATCGCCGTACACGCCGGTGGTGCTGACATAAACCAGGGTGCCCCCGTCGGGTAAAATGGCGGTCGCATTGCGGGTGCGGCGGTCCGTGTCGCCGTCCGACTGCGGCGGCGCCAGGTGCACCACGATGCGCGCGATGCCGGCCAGGCGCGCCAGCGTGTGCGGCGCATCGAGGTCAGCCACCACCGGCACGGCGCCGGCGGCGCGCAGCTCGGCGCGGCGCGACTCCTGGCTGGTGACGGCGACGACGCGGTAGCGTCCGCGCAAGAGCGGCAAGAGGCGCATCCCGACATCGCCGCAGCCCAGCACCAGCACGCGCGGCTTGCCGATGCGCCGCCCAGCGGGGAGTGCCCCGGTTTTTTTCGTATCCATGTCTATCATTCGCGAGATTGTATGTCTTTCCAAGTCACTGTTCAGCCAAGCGGTCACCAGTTCACCTGCGAGGAGGGCGAAACCGTCCTCGCCGCCGCCATCCGCGCCAACATCGGACTGCCCTACGGCTGCAAGAACGGCGCCTGCGGCAGCTGCAAGGGCAAGATCCTGTCCGGCAGCGTGACCCACGGCGTGCACCAGGAGAAAGCGCTGTCGGCCGCCGACGAGGAACGCGGCGGCTCGCTGTTCTGCTGCGCCAAACCGTCCACCGACCTCGTCATCGAGGCGCGCGAAGTGGCCGGCGTGGGCGACTTCCCGATCAAGAAGCTGCCGACCCGCGTGGCCGCCGTGGAGAAGGTGACCGACGACGTCGCCATCGTCTCGCTGCAGTTGCCGGCCAACGAGCGGCTGCAGTACCGCGCCGGCCAGTACATCGAGTTCCTGCTGAAAGACAACAAGCGCCGCAGCTACTCGATGGCCAATGCGCCGCACCTGGACGAGCGCATCACGCTGCACATCCGCCACATGCCGGGCGGCCTGTTCACCGACTTCGTGTTCAACACCATGAAGGAGCGCGACATCCTGCGCTTCGAGGGTCCGCTGGGCACCTTCTTCCTGCGCGAGGATTCCGACAAGCCGATGATCCTGCTGGCCTCGGGCACCGGCTTCGCGCCGATCAAGGCGATCATCGAGCAGGCGATCCACAACGGCGCGAAACGCCCCATGACGCTGTACTGGGGCGGCCGCCGTCCGAAGGACCTGTACATGCAGCAGCTGTGCGAGGAATGGGCGCGCTCGTATCCGAACTTCACCTACGTGCCGGTGGTGTCCGACGCCCTGCCGGAAGACAACTGGAGCGGCCGCACCGGCTTCGTCCACAAGGCCGTGATGGAGGATTTCCCCGACCTGTCGGGCCACCAGGTGTATGCCTGCGGCGCGCCGATCGTGGTCGAGTCGGCGAAGAAGGAATACGTCGCGCAATGCCGCCTGCCGGAGGAAGAGTTCTACGCGGACGCCTTCACCTCGGAAGCCGACCTCGCGCATGCATGACAAGCCGACAACCGGAAAATTGTTTTTCCCGCACCGCGGAAAAATCTCTTAATATCGACGCCATGCAATCGACCGCCAAACTCCTGCGACGCCGTACCCCGCTGCCCCAACCCGGGAAGCCGTGCGCGTAGGCGTTTGCCGAACGAGAAGCCACAGGTTCCCCCTGTGGCTTTTTTTTCGGCCGCAGCGAACCGCCCGTTTTCATCCACCCCTCACCTACGGAGCCATGCCATGGAATTCAGCCAGTATCACGTCGACGCCCTGATGAAGGTCACCCACCGTCCGGAGGTGGTGTTCACCGAGGGCCGAGGCATGTGGCTGACCGACCATGCGGGGCGACGCTATCTCGACTACATGCAGGGCTGGGCGGTCAACTGCCTCGGCCATGCGCCCGACGTCATCCACGACGCGCTGTCGGCGCAGGCGAGGAAGCTGATCAACCCGTCCCCGGCCTTCTACAACGCGCCGGCGATCGAACTGGCCGGCCTCTTGACGGCGAACTCCTGCTTCGACCGCGTGTTCCTCGCCAGCAGCGGCGCCGAAGCCAACGAAGGCGCGGTCAAGCTCGCCCGCAAGTGGGGCCGGCTGCATCCGAACGCCGCCGGCGAGCGCCGCCATGAAATCATCACGTTCCACCACGGTTTCCACGGCCGCACCATCGCCATGATGTCGGCCAGCGGCAAGGCCGGCTGGGACACCATCTTCGCCCCTCAGGTGCCCGGCTTCCCGAAGGCGGAACTGAACGACATCGCCAGCGTCGAGTGCCTCATCGGCGACAGGACAGTGGCGGTCATGCTCGAACCGATCCAGGGCGAGAGCGGCGTCATTCCGGCGACGGCGCCCTTCCTGCAGGCGCTGCGCGCGCTGACCCGCGAGCGCGGCCTCCTGCTGATCGTCGACGAGGTGCAGACCGGCATGGGCCGCACCGGCGCGCTGTTCGCCCACCAGCTGGCCGGCATCGAGCCGGACATCATGACCCTCGGCAAGGGCATCGGCGGCGGCGTGCCGCTGGCGGCGCTGCTGTGCCGCGAGGAAGTCGCCTGCTTCGAGCCGGGCGACCAGGGCGGCACCTACACCGGCAATCCGCTGATGGCCGCCGTCGGCGTCGCCGTGACGAAGGAGCTGCTGCGGCCCGGCTTCCTCGGCCAGGTGAAGGAAATGGGCGACTATCTCGGCCGCACGCTGCTGCGCCTGTCCGAGCGCCACGGCCTGCAGGGCGAGCGCGGCGCCGGCCTGCTGCGCGCGCTGCAGCTCGGCCGCGACATCGCGCCGCAGGTGGTGGAAGCGGCGCGCGACCTGCGTCCGCACGGCCTGCTGCTCAATGCGCCGCGCCCCGACCTGCTGCGCTTCATGCCGGCGCTGAACGTCACGCGCGACGAGATCGACCTGATGGCCGACATGCTGTCGCAGGTCCTCGCCAGCCACGGCCAGTGAGGAGGCGCACATGACCATCTCGATTTCCGACGATCCGGACCTGCTCGACGTCGACCTGGTCCATGGCTTCCTCGCCAACGAATCGCACTGGGCGCAGGGCATGCCGCGCGAGGTGTTGGAGAAGGCGCTGCGCCACTCGCTGTGCTTCGGCGCCTTCGAGGACGGCCGCCAGGTCGGCTTCGCCCGCGTGGTGACCGACCGCGCGACCTTCGGCTACCTGTGCGACGTGTTCACGGTGGAATCGCACCGCGGCCGCGGCATCGCGCGCCTGCTGGTGGAAGCCGTGCTGGCCCATCCGGACATCCGCGGGCTGCGGCGCTTCAACCTGGTCACCAGCACCGCCGCGGGCCTGTACCGGAAATTCGGCTGGACGCCGCTGGCCCGTCCGCAGATCCACATGGAGCGGCATTTCCCCGACATCTACCACGCCGGCGGCTACGCCGCTCAGCGGTAACGGTCGAGGATGGCAGCCAGCGTGCCGTCGGCGACGAGTTCGTCGATGGCACGCTCGACGTCGCGGAACGCATGGCGCGACTTGGGGGAAAACGCGCACTTGGCCGTGATGTTGGCCACGACGAGATCGCGCCGCAGGCTGATGGTCTTGTTGGTTCGCGCGAACCAGGACAGCGACAGGTCCTCGGTGATCGCATAGTTGACGCGGCCGATGGCGATCTTGCGCAGGTTGTGTTCCATGTCCGTGGCGTCGTCGCGCAGGAAGCGCGTGCCGAGCGGCACGTCGAGCTGGGGATAGCGATAGCCGAGCACCGTGCCGACCGGCTTGCCCGCCAGATCGGCCAGCGAGTGCAGACGCGGCGCATCCGGGCGAGCGGCAATGATCGCGGCATTCGGGATGAATGCCCGCGTCCACAGAAAATCGCCGTCGATCCAGTAATCCAGGACATAGCACAGGCCGTCGGCCTCGCCGGCGGTGAGCGCCGCGCTCACCCGCTTGCTCGGCACGAGCAGGTAACGCGCCTTGTGGCCGAGGCGCCGGGCGATCTGGTCGCCGAGATCCTTGAGAATGCCCTCGGTGATCCTGCCGTCGACGAAGCGCGCCATCGGCATCGTGTGGTTGGTCGGGGCGACGAAGACGACGTCGGCACGCGCCGCGACGACGCACCCGGCGATCAGGACGGATCCGAGGACGATGGAAGGCAGGCGTGTCGGCATGGATGGCGGTCGGCTGGCCGCGCCGGCGACCATGGATTCCGCCGGCGAACGGGTTGCATCCAGTGTACCGCAGCTTCCATGCGCGCCACCTGCGAGCGCTGTCGCCGAAATGACACGGGCGCCGGCCATGCGGCCGGCGCCCGTTGGGCCGGGACGCCGCAGCGCCCGGCTTCCGGATCAGGGCTGCCAGTTGACGTTCACCGTCGCCGTGCCGCTGGCCGGCGTCGTGAAGACATGGTTGGCGCCGCCTTCCCAGGTGACGGCCGTACCGTTCTTCTTGATGAACTTGAACTGGATCGTCGTGTTGGCCGGCACGCTGACGTCGGTGTACCAGGACGGATACTGGTAGACGACCTGGTTGAACAGGACACCCAGCGGCGCCGTGGTGCTCCAGTTGGTCAGCTCGTGCTTGTCGCCCGTGAGATACACACCCTCGCCCGGCACCGTGTGCGCATTGTTGACCACGAAACGCACCGTGACCTGCGGTCCGGACAGGATCTCGACATTGGCGTAGGTGCCGCTGGCGGCGCCGGCCGCGGTGGTCACGCTCACGCCGACCAGGCCGGCGGCGATCGACGGCACCGTCACGCGGATCTGGCTGTCCTCCCACGACAGGATCGATGCGCCGGACACGACCGTGCTGCCGAACTTCACGGTGCCCTTGGTCGCGCCGAAGCCGCGGCCGTCGATGGTGATGACATTGCCGGGCGCCGCGGTCTCCGGACCGACGTGACCGATCAGCGGCGCGGTGGCCGCGGCGGTGCGCTGCCAGACGGCGATCGCGCCGGGAGCCAGCGTGAAGTTCGACACGCCGCCGCCGGCATTGACGGTGATGCTGTTGCCGGCCAGGCCGAGCCCGGCCAGCACGTCGGTATAGGTGCCGGCCGGCAGCGACGTGTAGAAGCCGGAAATCGGCGTGCCGTTGACCAGGTCGCGGTTGATGGCGACGACGACGATGTTCGGTCCGAACTTGCGCTCGTAGATGTAGACATTGCTCGACAGCCAGCGCTCCTGCGTGGTGCCGTAAGCCAGCGCCGGATTGGATTTGCGCAACGGCGCCAGGCGCCCGATCAGCTTGTAGGCCGTCGTGGTGGTCGAGAACGAAGTCATGCGGGCGCGATTGTTGGGATCGCCTGCGCCGGTCATGTACTGCTCGGTGCCGTAGTAGATCGCCGGCACGCCGCGCGCCGTCAGCGTGAACGCCACCGCCTGTTCCAGCCGCCGGGTGCTGGCGCCGGAGACATGGAAGCGGTCCATGTCATGGTTGTCGATGAAGGTCACCTGGTCGTTCACATGGTGGTACTGCGACGCGGTGTCAGTGATCATCTGGTGCAGGCTGGTCATGTCGTGGGTGCCCGACTTGAACACTTGGCGCACCTTCTGTCCGAACTGGAAATCGAGCAGGCTCATGCCGCTGCGGTTGGCGAAGTAATGGTTGGCCGGATCGACCTCGTTCTCGCCGAGGAACCATTCGCCGAACGAGAACACCGGCTTGTAGCCATTGATCCAGGAAACGATGCTCTTCTGCCAGCCGAACGGCATGTGCTTGACCGCGTCCCAGCGGATGCCGTCGATGCCGAGGTCGAGCCACATCTTGATCGCCGCCTTGAAGTAGGCGTCGACCTGGGTCTTGTTGTGGTTCAGGTCGGCCAGATCGAACAGGTTGCGGTAGGTGCCGTCCTCGAGCGTCGAGAAATTGGTGCCGCCGTAGTGGTGGAAATAGCCGTTCGGATCGCTGGTGTAGCCCGACAGCAGGGTGCCGTTGTCGTACAGGCGGCCGTTCTCGCCGAACGATGCGTCGCTCTGCGACGCCGGCGAGGTGTGGTTGGGCGCGAAGTCGATGATGACCTTGATGTTTTTCGCATGGGCCGCGGCGACCATGTTGGCGAAATCGGTCAGGTTGCCGTACGCCAGGTTGGGACGCTTGAAGTCGCGCGCCCAGTAGCCGTGGTAGGCGGTGCTGTTGGTACCCGAATAGTTGAGGATCGCGGTGATGTTCTCGACCGGCTGGGAAATCCACAGGGCGGTGATGCCCATGCCGGTGAAGTAGCCGTCCTCGATCTTGTTCTGGATGCCCTTCCAGTCGCCGCCGCAGTAGAGCTTGAGCTGGGTGCAGCCGCTGGAGAAGGCCGCGCCGGTCGGATTGTTGGCCGGGTTGCCGTCGACCAGGCGGTCGGTCACGATCTGGTAGATCACGTCGGTGCCGAAACCCTGGCGGTTGGACACGCTGGTGTCGGGCGCGGCGTGCACGGGCATGCCGGGAGCGAGCAGGATGGCGCATGCGGCCAGTCCTGCTGCCAGCTTCTTGAATTGCATGAATTGTCTCCTCGTTGTATTGCGCAATGGGATAGCCATGCGGTTGCTGCAGTCCATCCACATGGCCTGCCGGAACGACGACTTCCCGGGCGTCCGCAGCTCGATCTTGTCCGGCGGCGGTAGGCCCGTTGCGACGCAGGTTGTCATTGCGTCACGCAACGTATAGTAATTTAACTACATGCAGTGTCAATCGCTTTTTGCATGGCATTGATTTCGTTCAAGACCGGAAACACGGCCTAACCCCATCACTGCAGAAAGACGCCGAATCATTTATTGCAGGCAACAAATCGCTTGGGATGCCAGTCTTCCGCTCCTGCGCGTGCGCGTCCAGCCAGCAACACATAAAGGTAATTTCACTACATTTTTGTAGTACTACCGTGTCGTGAACCATGTCGGCGCGAACCGGTCATGCAGGATGCGGAGCGCCGCGCCGTCGCCGCGCCTGCCATCCCGCGGCCGCAACCCGCAGCCCGGGCGGGCAGGTTACACTTGCGGGTCCGTGCGCCCGCCGCCTCTCTGCCTGAACCGCCGTTGCCAATGAGTCACCCGTCGTCGAACCTGCCGCGCCTCACCGGATATCCGGCCAGCATGTTCGCCATCTGGAGCGGCGCCACGGCCGATCCGCGCACGCGCGGCCGGCGCAGCATGACCTTCGGCATCGCCGCGTCGGTGCTGCTGCACGCCGGCCTGCTGTTTCTGACGCTGCAGCACAAGCTCGACATGTCGGCGCCGCCCGGCGGCGGCGCGCAGGAACAGATCACCGTCCGCCTGACCGCCCCCGCCGCGCCGCGGGTGGCGCCGCCGCATCCGCAGGAACCGGCGACCGCGACCGCACCGCCGCCGCGCAAGCGCGCCAGGGTGCTGACCTCACCCAATGCGAAGGGACCCGCCGTCGCCCGCGAGGAAGAAACGCCGCAGCCGCCGGCACGCCCTGCTCCGCCGCTGTCCGAGCCGATCGACATGGCCGATATGATCCGCGCCGCGCGCGAGCGCCGGCAGCGCGCCGAGGAAGCGGCCGCGCGCGAGAATGCCGACGCTGCGGCGGCGCAGCGGGGACCGAGCGCCCAGGACATCGCGATGGACAACATCCGCCGCAGCGCCCAGCAGGGCAAGCGCGACGGCACCGGCGGCGTGTTCCAGATCCTGCACAAGGGCGTGCGCACGGCGACCTTCGCCTTCCGCGGCTGGACGCCGGGCGCGCGCAATTCGATCTACCAGACCTTCGAGGTGGATGCCGGGCTCGGCGGCAACGTGGAACTGGCGATCGTGCGGCGCATGATCGAGCTGATCCGCACCCATTACAGCGGCGACTTCAACTGGGAATCGCACCGCTTGGGCCGCATCGTCGTGAAATCGGCGCGGCCGGAACACACGGCGGAGCTCGAGGCATTCCTGATGCGGGAATTCTTCGGCGAGGACATCGCGGCGCGGCCGCAGTGATCTTCCCGGCGGGAGATCGCCGCCGTTCGCTCGTCGGAAGCGGGCGCGCAGGATCGCAGGCATGCGTCGTCCCGGAGGCCCCGCTTCGCTCCTCCTCCCTGCAAGGGAGGAGGGAGCGCTCAGTGAGGAGAGCGCCAGTCCGGCGGATCCGCCCGCGAATACGCGGGCGTCATCCGCCAGAAGCCCTCCCCTGCCATGCAACGCCTTACTGGTTGTACTGCTGCCAGGTGTAGCGCGGCAGTTCGGCCGGCGGCGTACCGATCTGGATGATGATCGAACGATGCGAGTACAGGTCAATCTCGCGCGGATCGCCGAGGTAGCGGCGAGCCACGCCGCCGTCGACCAGGTAGAACACGATCGGCTTGCCGGTGATGCCGGCGACGTTGGTCGTCGTCAGCGGCCGCCCCCAGACATCGAACACCTGCCCGAGCGTGAACCGCTGGAAGGTCGGCGCCTCGACATGCAGGATGCCCGAGTAGTCATGCGTATGCAGGGGATAGGTGCAGCTCGGACCGAATCCGAAAATCGGCACCTGGAGACGCGTGCCGTCCTCCATGATCGTCAGGTGCGGATGCACATGGAATTCCTCGGACATCACGCCGCACGGCAAGCCGGCAACGGGCTGTCCCTGTCCGCCGGTGGCGGTATTGCCGTCGGACCAGCGGCGTTCGCCGACCGTCACGCCGCCGAAAACCGTCGTGGCGCTCGATGACAGCGGCGGGGGGTCTTCCCAGCGATAGGTCGGCAGCTGCGCCGGCGGCGTGCCCACCACCAGCGTGATTTCCCGGTTTGGCGTCACCGGCAGATCCGCGAGATTGCCGTCGTAGCGCGACACGCTGCCGTTGTCGTTGATGTACGCAGCCACCTGCTGGCTGCCCAGGTTGGCCACGTTGGTCGCACCGAGCGGCTGGCCCCACAGGGCGAAGAACTGTCCGAGCGTATAGGTCCGCCCGGCGACATTTTCGATGCGCAGCTTGCCGGTGCGGTCCGCGGTATGCAGCGGGTACCAGCAGCCTGCCTGCCGGCTCATGCTCGGGCCGACCACGCCGATGTTGGCCGGCACTGCGAGCTGCTGGCCATTGAAGAAGATCGACAGGTGGGCATAGCCGTAGCTGGTGCCGGGCCTGTCGCACGGCAGGCCGGCGACCGTCTGCCCGGCACCGCCTCCCGCCCCCGCGCCGTCGCTCCATTGCGCCTGTCCGATCGGCGTGCCGTCGATCACCTGCGATGGCGCCGCGAGGCCGATCCCCGGCGTGGGCGTGGGCGTGGGCGTGGGTGTCGGCGTGGGTGTCGGCGTGGGTGTAGGCGTAGGCGTAGGCGTAGGCGTGGGTGTCGGCGTCGGTGTCGGCGTCGGTGTGGGTGTCGGCGCGGGCGTCTGCCCGGACGGCGCGGTTGGCGCATCGCCGCCGCCACCGCCGCACGCCACCGTCATCATGGCGACGAGCAGGGATGCGATGCCGACTTTCAGGCGGCCTTCAGGCTGGAGGGATGTCATGGTTGTTTCCTTTCGGCGAGAGGGAAGAGGCCATGCGGCGCGCCGCCGTCTATGCCTTGCGTCATGCGCATGGATCGATGAAACCGCCGGGTCCGCGGCAGCGCCGCCGGTGCGGACGCGTCACGCATCGCAGGACGCCGGCACGCGCTGCTCCGCGGGGTGCCGCCGCGCGCGCAGCAGTGCCCTGGCATGCCGCCACGCCCGCACGCAGCGCAGCAGCGGCTGCGCGCGCGGGTTGCCGTCGCGCTCGGCATCCTGCAGCCACACGCGCAGCTCGCGCAGAGCGCCGCGCAGCACCGCTCCGCCTGCCAGGCGTGCATGGCGCAGCATGGCGAAGCGGTTGCGGTAGATCACGACCTGGTCATAGCCCTGCTCGACGCCGAGCAGGCGCGTCTTGTACAGCATGCGGCCGGCCATGAAATGGAAGTGCGTGGCGCCGCGCGCGATGCATTCGAGCATGGTCAGGTAGCAGCACACGGTGCCGAGCTTGAGCTCGTCGTAGCGCGAATCGTGGGCGATGATGCGCATCACATAGTGCGTGCCGGTGCGCCAGAGGATCAGGCCGCCGGCAACCCGGCCGCCGATGGTGGCCACCGCGACCATGCCGCGCCGGCGCACCATCGCCATGATGCGGCGGAAGCGCTCGGGGGTGACGTTGCTGACCATGTTGCGCGTGCCGATGCGCTGGCAGTGCAGCGCATACAGCGCCGCCACCTGTTCCTCGTCGAAGCCGGCGTCGTCGTGGAACTCCAGCCGGAAATCGGGATGGCTGCGCCTGACCTTGTTGGTGTAGCGCCGCACTGTTTCGCGCATGTTGCGGCCCAACGCGGCGTGAAAGCCGTCCGCGGATCCGGGCAGCCGCGCGACGATGTCTTCCGCGCAGTGGAAGCCGTGCCACGGATGGCGCGTTCCGCGCAGGTCGGCCTGCACTGCATCCAGACGGATCGCGGACACGCCGGCGTACTTCTCGAAGATGGAATAGGCGAAACGCTCCACCTCTTCGCGCGGCAGCGCGACCTGGCGATTGAGCACGCTGACCAGGCTGCCCTCGCGCCGGTACAGCAGCAGCGATTTCGGCCTGCCGTCCTGAGTTACCGCAAAGGTGCTGGCGCCATCGAGGGCGCCATCGAGTTCGAACTGGTCGAGCGTGGAGTAGATGCTGCCGTAAAGCTCGTCGAGCTGCGGCCCGATGCCGGGCGGGACCTGGCCATCCAGGTCGGTGACCGTCAGTGCCGGCTTGCCGGCTGCGCGCGCGGCGCCGGCCGGAAGGTCGCCCGTCGCGGATGCGGACGTGTCCATGTTGTCTCCCTGTCGAATGGCGTGTTCTGCATTCGCTTTGGGTGTCGGGCGGCACCGAAGTTCGTGCCGCGCGACTTGCCGTTGCGCTTCCACAATTGCGGCTGCATGCCGCGGGCGCGCATGCGTCTTGCGCATTCGATGCAGCGCAAACCTGGCACGGCGCGCCGATTCGCCGGGGCCGCGCCGTGAAACACGCGCCGGACACTGCTATCCTGCTGGCTTGCATCACCTTCAGGAGGAAACGCCATGCCCCATTTCGCATCCAGGCAGCTTCCGGCCGCGCTTGCCGCCGTGCTGTCTACCGCACTCGCCTGCACCCTGCCCTCGTCCGCGCACGCGCAGCAATCGTCCTCGCCGGGACTGTCCAAGCGCCTGTCCGACCTGATCGCGCCGGCAAGACAGGACGAACTGCTGGAACCCGAGCGCGCGTTCCGCTTCAAGGCGGCGGCGATCGGCCCGGCCACGGTCCGCGTCGATTTCATTCCCGCCCCGGGTTATTACCTGTACCGCGAGCGGGTGAAGTTTTCGCTGAAGAATTCGCCGGGCGTCCAGATCCGCAAGGTGGACCTGCCGGCCGGCAAGGTGAAGAACGATCCGTCGTTCGGAAGGATGGAGACCTGGGACAAGCCGGTCCAGGCGACGCTGACGCTGGAACGCCCGGCGGGCGCCAGGGCGATCACCCTGGCCGCCAGCTACCAGGGCTGCAACGAACCGACCGGCGTCTGCTACCCGCCGATCGATTCGGAAGTGACACTGAACCTGCCGTGACGCAGGCCGGGAACGGGGAACGCACGGCGCCCCCGTTCCTTTCCCGGGCGGCCGCGCCCTCCCGCGCGCCGCCGCCCGGGATCGTCAGAAGCGCATCACCACGCCGACGGTGACGGCATCCACATCGGTCTCGCCGGTCCGGTCGGCGTCGCCGAGCTTGCGGAAGCGCTCGTACTCGGCGCGCACGCCCCAGCGCCGGTCGAAGCGGTATTCCGCACCCGCGCCGATCGCCGTCTTCCAGTTGCTGGCATCGATGCTGCCGGCGAAGCTCCCGAGCACCGGCACGCTCACGCGCGCCGAACCTTTCACCTTGGCATGGATGGTGCCGATCTTGCCGAACACGGAGAATGCATCGTTCAGCGGCAGGATGCCGAGTGCCGACAGCTGCACGCCGCGTGCCTCGAGTTCCGACTCCGCACGCCCCTGCGTGGCGGTGGCGGCGTACTTCGCCCTCCCCAGATCGACATAGCCGCCTTCGACGGCGACATACGGATTGACGCGGTAGCCCAGCGCCGCCTTGAAAGCGGTGTCGCGCTTGTCGAGCGCACTGCGCATGGTGGTGGCGCCGGCGGCGATGATTTCGCGGTCGATGGCGGCCTTGTCGAGATCGGCATTGGTCTGGCCGAGCGCGCCGACGGCGTAGAACTCGCCGGCCGAGGCCGACGCGGCGCCGAGGCACAGCAGAGCAGCGATGGAAGCGCGGGCAAACGGGCCGCGCGGGGAAGTGTTCTGGATAGGCATGGTCATGGCAAGGCGGGTTGCTGGTTCATCTGGGGCGGCAGCGCGGGGCGGCGCCGGGTTGCCTTGAAGCGTCTTCTTGAAGGCCCGCAGATTATTGCCCGCGCCGCAGACCGCGTCTGTAAGGCATGTCGCCGGCTTTGTAACGCATTGCATGCAATTGCGACGAGATGTCCGCCGGAGATCCGGATCGCGGTCCCGCCCCTTTCCGCGGCACGTAGGGACGGCGGCGTCACCGCCGGGCCGCACCGCACGGGCAGCCCGCCTGCCCGCGAGCGAATCCTCGCTCGCCCGTCGCGCGGCGAATCGCAACCCTACCTGTCGGTACCGACGGCCGCCGCGTTCCCTTGCCAGAACTTTCCCGCCGGGCGCACATCGGAGCAGTAGGCGGCATGCGCTTCCCGCATGCCACGATACGCTGTCGCCGGGCCGCCGCCGGCCGGCAGCACGCTGCCCTGGAGGAATCCGATGGAACGTACTCAACCGACCACGGCGCAGCAGACGCGCGCCGTGCCTGCCCTGGCCGAGGTCTACGGCATCGTCGTCAGCGACGAGCTATCCACGCCGGTCATCAAGGTCGGCCTCGATGCGCTGCGGCGCAAGGATGTCGATACCGTGATCTTCCTGTGCATGGCGCCGCACGACATCCGCACCCGCACGGACTGGCCGGCGATTCTCGCCCACCTGGAGTCGCTCGGCAGCGACGTGCGCCACGAGGTGCGGATCGTCGGCTCGCCCGCCGACCTGCTGGAGGCATCGCTCGACATCCGCGTGCTGCGCCTGCCGGACGACCGGATGTACTCGCGCTGGTAGCGCGCCACGCACACAGCACCCTGGCGCCCGCCTGAAACGCGATCGCCCCTCGCCCGCGGCTGCGGGGAGGGGCGATCGCGTTGCGCGTGCCGCTTGCTGCCGGAACGAAACGCCCCGGCGGCGGCCGGCATCACTTCTTGCGTGCCGGCGGCAGGTCGGTGCAGACGCCTTCGAAGACTTCCGCCGCCATGCCGATCGATTCGCCCAGCGTCGGGTGCGGGTGGATGGTCTTGCCGATGTCGGTCGCATCGCAGCCCATCTCGATGGCCAGCGCGATCTCGCCGATCATGTCGCCTGCATGGGTGCCGACGATGGCGCCGCCGATGATGCGGTGCGTCTCGGCATCGAACAGCAGCTTGGTGAAGCCTTCGTCGCGCGCATTGGCCACCGCGCGGCCCGATGCCATCCACGGGAACACGGCCTTTTCGACCTTGATGCCTTTCGCCTTGGCCTCGTCCTCGGTGATGCCGGCCCAGGCGACTTCCGGATCGGTGTACGCCACCGACGGGATCACGCGCGCATCGAAATGCGATTTCTGTCCGGCGGCCGCTTCCGCCGCCACGTGCGCCTCGTGTACCGCCTTGTGCGCCAGCATCGGCTGGCCGACGATGTCGCCGATGGCGAAGATGTGCGGCACGTTGGTTCGCATCTGGGTGTCGACCGGGATGAAGCCGCGCTCGGTCACCGACACGCCTGCACGGTCGGCGGCGATCTTCCTGCCGTTCGGGCTGCGGCCGACGGCCACCAGCACCAGGTCGTACAGCTGCGGTTCCGGCGCCGTCGCGCCGGCTTCGGCGGCCTCGAAGGTGACCTTGATGCCTTCCGGCAGCGCTTCCACGCCGACGGTCTTGGTCTTGGTCATCACGCGGTCGAAGCGCTTCTCGTTGAACTTCTGCCAGACCTTGACCATGTCGCGGTCGGCGCCCTGCATCAGGCCGTCCATCATCTCGACCACGTCGATGCGCGCGCCGAGCGTGGAGTACACGGTGGCCATCTCCAGGCCGATGATGCCGCCACCGATGACCAGCATCTTCCTCGGGATCTGGCGCAGTTCCAGCGCGCCGGTCGAATCGACGATGCGCGGATCTTCCGGCACGAAGGGCAGCTTCACCGCCTGCGAGCCGGCGGCGATGATGGCCTGCCTGAACTGCACGACCTTCTTCGTGCCGTCGGCCGCCGTCACTTCCAGATGGTTGGGGCTGGCGAACTGGCCGACGCCCTGCACCACGTTGACCTTGCGCGCCTTGGCCATGCCGGACAGGCCGGTGGTCATCTTCTTGATGACCTTCTCCTTGTACTCGCGCAGCTTGTCGAGGTCGATCTGCGGCTTGGCGAAGGTGACGCCGTGCGAGGCCATCGTCGCGGTCTCGTCGATCACGGCGGCCACGTGCAAGAGGGCCTTGGACGGGATGCAGCCGACGTTGAGGCAAACGCCGCCGAGCGTCGCATAGCGCTCGACCAGCACGGTGTTCATGCCGAGGTCGGCGGCGCGGAAGGCGGCGGAATAACCGCCCGGGCCGGCGCCGAGCACCAGCATGTCGCATTCGATATCGACCTTGCCGGCATAGCTGGCAGCGGCGGGGGCGGCGACGGCGGCCGGGGCCGGCGCCGCGCCGGTGGGCGCGGACGAGCCGTAACCTGCGCGGGCGCTGGTGCTGGCCGCTGCCGGCGCTGGCGCGGGGGCGGCGGACGCGGCCGGCGCGGAGGCACCGGCGCCCTCGCCCTCGACGAGCAGCAACAGCGTGCCCTCGGACACCTTGTCGCCGAGCTTGACCTTCAGCTCCTTGACCACGCCGGCGTGGCTCGACGGGATCTCCATGCTGGCCTTGTCCGACTCGACCGTGATCAGCGACTGGTCGACCTTGATGGTATCGCCGGGCTTGACCAGCACCTCGATGATCTCGACTTCCTTGAAGTCGCCGATGTCCGGGACTTTGACTTCCACAATGCTCATAGCGTTTTCTCCGTTAGTTCCCTGCCCCTTCCCAGGGGCGGCCGGCGAGGCGGAAGGGTTAGGGATGGGGGTCAAGACGGTCGAGAACCTGACTGCGCCTCTCGATCGGACCTGCAAGTCAGTCGGCCCGAGACGCGCCAGCGTGCCAGGAACCGCATTACCCCCACCCTGACCCTCCCCCTTGCAGGGGGAATACTCAGGTTGTGCTGGCCTCCCCCGGCAGGAGGAGGGAATGTCTTGGTTAATGGGACTGCGTCAGTTCGATGCTGTGGATCTGGTACGGCGCCGCCGAACTCTTGTCGAATTCCACGCCTGCCTTCATGCCCATCTCGGCCACCTCGCGCGCGCTCTCGGCGCGGTCGTACACGGCATACATCGCGCCGAGCGCGAAATTCTTGCCGCTGCCGATCGCCCAGAAGCGCTCGAAGGCGAACACCTCGCGCAGCGAATACACGCCGTAGATGCCCGACGGATTGGCGATCAGCGCCGTGATCTGCGACGATTCATACGCATCTTCCTCGTCCTCTTTGGGATTGAGGAAGTAGCTTTCCTTGAGCACCGCGTGCACCTTCTGGAAGGTCTGGAACACCTCGTCGCGGCCATGCAGGCGGCATTCCTCGCCGAGATCGTTCAGCAGCTTCCTCATCACCGGGAAATGCGCCGTGGTGCCGGCCAGGGTGATGAGCGAATCGCCGATGCGGATGATCTTGTGGTTCGCCTCGTAGGCATGCGACAGCTTGGTATCGCCGAAAGTCACCAGCGAATCGGCCGCGATCGCGACCTGGCTGCCTTTCTTGACGACGATGCAGGTGGTCATGGAACCCTCCGGAAAAATGCTTCGCCACCGTCATCCCGGCGCAGGCCGGGATCCAGTGTCGTTGCCCTTGCCACGCAGGCAATCGCAGCGGCGCAGGCGTTGACGTCGACGCCGCTGGGTCCCGGCGTTCGCCGGGACGACGGCATGTGGTCGGTGCAGGGGCGGTGCATCCTGTCCGCTTACAGCAGGACGCGGCGCATGTCCGACAGCACTTCGGCCAGGTAGACCGTGAAGCGCGCGCCCATCGCGCCGTCGATGACGCGGTGGTCGTAGGACAGCGACAGCGGCAGCATCAGGCGCGGCTGGAACTGCTTGCCGTCCCACACCGGCTTGATCGCGGACTTGGACAGGCCGAGGATCGCCACTTCCGGCGCATTGACGATCGGCGTGAACGCCGTGCCGCCGATGCCGCCGAGCGAGGAGATCGTGAAGGTCGCGCCCTGCATGTCGGCCGGCTTGAGCTTGCCGTCGCGCGCCTGGGCCGACAGCTCGCCCATCTCCTGGGCGATCTGGGCGATGCCTTTCTTGTCGGCGTCCTTGATCACCGGCACCACCAGGCCCTGCGGCGTGTCGGCCGCGAAGCCGATGTTGTAGTACTTCTTGACGATCAGGTTGGCGCCGTCGGCGTCGAGCGAGGCATTGAAGGTCGGGTATTTCTTCAGCGCGGCGACCGATGCCTTGATCACGAAGGCCAGCATGGTGAGCTTGACGCCCGACTTGGCCAGCGCGTTGTTGGACTCCTTGCGGAATTCCTCGAGGTCGGTGATGTCGGCCTCGTCGAACTGCGTCACGTGCGGGATCATCACCCAGTTGCGGTGCAGGTTCGGGCCGGAGATCTTCTTGATGCGCGACAGCGGCAGCAGTTCGGTCTCGCCGAACTTGGAGAAGTCCAGCGACGGCCACGGCAGCAGGTCGAGGCCGGCGCCGCCGCCTTTGGCGGCCGATGCGGCCGGCGCCGCGGCGGCGCCGGTCATGATGGCCTTGACGTAGTTCTGCACGTCCTCGTGCAGGATGCGGTCCTTCGGGCCGCTGCCCTTGACCTTGCCCAGGTCGACGCCGAGTTCGCGCGCGAACTTGCGCACCGACGGCGAGGCATGCGGCTTGTTGCCGGCCGGGGTGACCGGTTCCAGCGCGGCGGTCGGGGCCGGCTTCGGCTCCGGCGCCGGGGCAGCCGGTGCCGGCGCGGCGGCCGGAGCGGGCGAAGGCGCTGCCGCGACGGGCGCGGGTGCCGGGGCTGCCGCGGCAGGTGCCGGCGCGGCGGCGGCACCGTCGGCCTCGAGCAGCAGGACCAGCGTGCCTTCCGCGACCTTGTCGCCGACCTTGACCTTCAGCTCCTTGACCACGCCGGCATGGCTCGACGGGATCTCCATGCTGGCCTTGTCCGACTCGACCGTGATCAGCGACTGGTCGACCTTGATGGTGTCGCCGGGCTTGACCATCACCTCGATGATCTCGACTTCCTTGAAGTCGCCGATGTCCGGGACTTTGACTTCCACAATACTCATAGCGTTTTCTCCGTTAGTTCCCTGCCCTTTCCCAGGGACGGCCGGCGAGGCGGAAGGGTTAGGGATGGGGGTAGCTGCGGTCGAGAACCTGACTGCGCCTCTCGATCGGACCTGCAAGTCAGTCGGCCCGAGACACGCCTTCATGCCTGCAACCGCATTCCCCCCACCCTAACCCTCCCCCTTCCCGGGCGCCCGGCGAGGGAGGGAGGGAATGTCAGGGTTGATCTTGTTGTTGCGGGCTCAGACAGTCACCGGGTTCGGCTTGCTCGGATCGATGCCGTACTTGGCGATCGCCTGCGCCACGACCGATGCCTCGATCGCGCCGTCTTCGGCGAGCGCCTTCAACGCGGCCACCGTCACGAAATGGCGGTTCACTTCGAAGAAGTAGCGCAGCTTCTCGCGGCTGTCCGAGCGGCCGAAGCCGTCCGTGCCCAGCACCTTGTAGTTGCGGCCCTTCGGCATGAACGGACGCACCTGTTCCGCGTACGTGCGCATGTAGTCGGTGGCGGCGACGATCGGACCGGTCGAACCCTGCAGCGATTGCGTGACATGTGCCACGCGCGGCGTCTCGGTCGGATGCAGCAGGTTCCAGCGGTCGACGTCCTGGCCGTCGCGGGCCAGCAGCGTGAACGACGGCGCGGACCAGATGTCGGCGGCGATGCCCCAGTCCTCGCGCAGCAGGTCTGCGGCGGCGATCACCTCGCGCAGGATGGTGCCCGAGCCCATCAGCTGCACGCGCTGCTTGAGCTTCTTGTCCTTCGGGCCTTCCTGCAGCAGGTACAGACCCTTGAGGATGTCGGCCTCGGTGCCGGGCTTCAGGCCCGGGTGGGCGTAGTTCTCGTTCATCAGGGTGATGTAGTAGAACACGTCCTCCTGGTTCTCCACCATGCGGCGCAGGCCGTCCTGGATGATGACCGCGACTTCATGGGCGAAGGTCGGGTCGTAGGGGATGCAGTTCGGGATGGTCGAGGCCAGCACGTGGCTGTGGCCGTCCTCGTGCTGCAGGCCCTCGCCGTTGAGCGTGGTGCGGCCCGAGGTGCCGCCCAGCAGGAAGCCGCGGGCGCGCATGTCGCCGGCCGCCCAGGCCAGGTCGCCGACGCGCTGCAGGCCGAACATCGAGTAGAAGATGTAGAACGGGATCATGATGCGGTTGTTCGTCGAGTACGACGTCGCCGCGGCGATCCACGAGCTCATCGCGCCCGCTTCGTTGATGCCTTCCTGCAGGATCTGGCCTGCCTTGTCCTCGCGGTAGTACATCACCTGGTCGCGGTCGACCGGCTCGTACAGCTGGCCCTGCTGGCTGAAGATGCCGATCTGGCGGAACAGGCCTTCCATGCCGAAAGTGCGCGCCTCGTCGACCAGGATCGGCACCACGCGCTGGCCGATGTTCTGGTCGCGCAGGAGTGCCGTGATGATGCGCACGTAGGCCTGGGTGGTCGAGATCTCGCGGCCCTCGGTGGTCGGGTCGAGCACGGCCTGGAACGCCGACAGCGGCGGCACCGGCAGCTGCTCGTCGGCCTTCACGCGGCGCTGCGGCAGGTAGCCGCCGAGTGCCTTGCGGCGCTCGTGGAGATACTTGATCTCGGGCGCGTCGTCGGACGGCTTGAAGAACGGGATCTCGGCCAGCTTGTCGTCCGGGATCGGGATGTTGAAGCGGTCGCGCATCTCGCGGATCGCGGCGTCGTCGAGCTTCTTGGTCTGGTGGGCGGTGTTGCGCGCCTCGCCCGACTTGCCCATGCCGAAGCCCTTGATGGTCTTGACCAGCAGCACGGTCGGCTGGCCTTTATGTTCCTGCGCCTGCTTGAAGGCGGCGTAGATCTTGTGCGGATCGTGGCCGCCGCGGTTCAGGCGCCAGATATCGTCGTCGGACATCTTCGACACCATCTCCAGCAGCTTCGGATGCTTGCCGAAGAAATGCTTGCGCACGTAGGCGCCGTCCTTGGCCTTGTAGTTCTGGTATTCGCCGTCGACGGTTTCCATCATCACGCGCTGCAGGATGCCTTCCTTGTCGCGCGCCAGCAGCTCGTCCCAGTACGAGCCCCAGATCACCTTCACCACGTTCCAGCCGGCGCCGCGGAAATCGGCTTCCAGTTCCTGGATGATCTTGCCGTTGCCGCGCACCGGGCCGTCCAGGCGCTGCAGGTTGCAGTTGACCACGAAGACGAGGTTGTCGAGCTTTTCGCGGCCGGCCATGCCGATCGCGCCCATCGATTCCGGCTCGTCCATCTCGCCGTCGCCGCAGAAGGCCCACACCTTGCGCGGTGCGGTATCGGCGATGCCGCGCGCATGCAGGTATTTCAGGAAGCGCGCCTGGTAGATCGCCATCAGCGGGCCCAGGCCCATGGACACCGTCGGGAACTGCCAGAAGTCCGGCATCAGCTTCGGGTGCGGATAGGAGGACAGGCCCTTGCCGTCGACCTCGCGGCGGAAGTTCAGCAGCTGGTCCTCGGAGAGGCGGCCTTCGAGGAAGGCGCGCGCATAGATGCCGGGCGAGGAGTGGCCCTGGATGTACAGCAGGTCGCCGCCGTGGTTCTCGGACGGGGCGTGCCAGAAATGGTTGAAGCCGATGCCCAGCATGTTGGCCAGCGAGGCGAACGAAGAGATGTGGCCACCCAGGTCGCCGTCGGCGCGGTTGGCCTTGACCACCATGGCCATCGCGTTCCAGCGCATCCAGGAGCGCAGGCGCTCTTCGTATTCGAGGTTGCCGGGGCAGTGTTCGCCGAGGTGGGCGGGGATGGTGTTGACGTAGGCGGTGTTGCTGGAGAACGGGATGTGGGCGCCGCGGCGGCGGGCCAGGTCGACCATGCGCTCGAGCAGGTAATGCGCGCGCTCCGCGCCTTCGTATTCGATGACGGCTTCGAGGGCGTCGAGCCACTCCTGCGTTTCCATCACGTCGGGATCGTTGGCTGCTTGCGCCAACACTTGGTCTAGCTGGGCGGACATCAGTGTCTCCTCAAAAAGGCGTGGATCCCGGGCCGATGGTGGGCATCGTAGCGGGCGGTGTGGTGACTGGGGTGATGCGGTGGCGCAAATTCTAACAGCAGATCTGACAACTTTCAAATTGCGGAATCATTTTTCATAATGCGGAATTCATCCCGCGGAGCAGCAAAAAGAACCGATCGTTCGTCCTTGCGGATTCCGCCTGTGCGGCCGCCATCGGATGCGCCGGCCGGCCCGTGTCGAAGTCTCAATCAGACGGCGGCCACGGCGCCCGAGTTCTCTACGGGCGACGGGAGTTCAGGCGCTGCCCTGCGACGACATATAATCTCGCTTTCGCCATTCCAACCATCCCATCCTCGTCCCATGACCGCCCAGCTCATCAACGGAAACGAACTCTCCCAGAAGATCCGCGCCGAAGTCGCGCAGCGCGCCGCCGCCCTCACCGCGCGCGGCAGGCAACCGGGCCTCGCCGTCGTCCTCGTCGGCGACAACCCGGCATCGCAGGTCTATGTCCGCAACAAGGTGAAAGCCTGCGAGGACAACGGCATCCATTCGGTGATGGAAAAGTACGACGCCGACCTGACCGAGGCGCAGTTGCTGGCGCGCATCGACGCGCTCAACAAGGATCCGAAGATCCACGGCATCCTGGTGCAGCTGCCGCTGCCCGGTCACATCGATTCGCACAAGGTGCTCGAGGAGATCGCGCCGGAGAAGGATGTCGACGGCTTCCACATCAGCAATGCCGGCCTGCTCATGACCGGCAATCCGCTGTTCCGCCCGTGCACGCCCTACGGCGTCATGAAGATGCTCGAATCGATCGCCTACCCGGTGCGCGGCGCGCACGCGGTGGTGGTCGGCGCCTCCAACATCGTCGGCAAGCCGCAGGCGATGCTGCTGCTGCAGGCGGGCGCCACCGTCACGATCTGCAACTCGAAGACGCGCGACCTCGGCCACCATACCCGGCAGGCAGACATCCTGGTCGTGGCCACCGGCAAGCGGAACATCGTGACCGCGGATATGATCAAGCCCGGCGCGGTCGTGATCGACGTCGGCATGAACCGCAACGATGAAGGCAAGCTGTGCGGCGACGTCGACTTCGCCAACGCGAAGGAAGTTGCCGGCTGGATCACTCCGGTGCCGGGCGGTGTCGGACCGATGACGATCACCATGCTGCTGGTCAACACGATCGAAGCCGCAGAGCGCACATAATCCCGGTACGCCCGTTTTCTACGCCACCCTGTCCTACGCCACCCTGTCCTACGCCTCCCTTTCCCGCGCCCCTTCCCGCGCCGCCCGGCCCCGAGCCGGACGGCGTCCGCAGGGTTGCGTTCCGGCCCGGACATCACTACAGGAACCCATGAACCCGCTACTCGATTTCTCCGACCTGCCGCGCTTCGATGCGGTCAAGCCCGAACACGTCGCCCCGGCGATCGATGCCCTGCTCGCCGAGAACCGCGAGGTCGTCGCCCGCCTCGAAGCGCCCATGGCCGACGTCGGCTGGGACAATTTCGTCGAACCGCTCGAACAGGCCACCGAGCGCCTCGGCCGCGCCTGGAGCGTGGTCAGCCACCTCAACGGCGTGGTCGACACGCCGGAGCTGCGCGCCGCCTACAACGAGAACCTGCCCAAGGTCACCGAGTTCTGGACCGAGCTTGGCCAGAACCTGGCGCTGTTCGAGAAATACCGCGCGCTGCGCGACAGCCCCGCCTGGAACGACCTGACGCCGGCGCGCCGCCGGATCGTCGAGAACGCGCTGCGCGATTTCCGCCTCGGCGGCGCCGAGCTGCCGGCCGACAAGAAAGAACGCTTCGCCGAGCTGCAGGAGCGCCAGGCCGCGCTGGCCACGAAGTTCTCCGAAAACGTGCTCGACGCGACCAACGACTACGCCCTCTTCGTCGACGACGCATCCGAGCTGTCCGGCCTGCCCGACGACGTGAAGCAGGCCGCGCGCAACGCCGCCGAGAAGGAAGGCGCGCAGGGCTACAAGTTCACGCTGCACTTCCCGTCGTATTTCCCGATCCTGCAGTACGCCGACAACCGCCGCCTGCGCGAGACCATCTATCACGCCAATGTGACCAAGGCCTCCGAGCTGGGCAAAAAGCCCGAATGGGACAACACGGAGATCATCGTCGAGCTGCTCAGGCTGCGCGACGAGGAGGCGAAGCTGCTCGGCTACCGCAATTTCGCCGAGGTGTCGCTGGTGCCGAAGATGGCCGAAACCCCGGAACAGGTGATCGCCTTCCTCGAAGATCTGGCGAAGCGCGCGCGCCCGTTCGCCGAGAACGACCTGGCCGAGCTGCGCGCCTTCGCCGCGCAGGAACTCGGCCTGCCGCAGCTGGAAGCCTGGGACGTCGCCTATGCCTCCGAGAAGCTGCGCGAGAAGCGCTATGCGTTCTCCGAACACGAGGTGAAACAGTACTTCCCCGAGGGGAAGGTGATCGACGGCCTGTTCCGCGTGATCTCCTCGATGTTCTCGGTCGAGATCAAGCCCGACCTCGCGCCGACCTGGCATCCCGACGTGAAGTTCTTCCGCATCGAGCGCAACGGCGAACTGGTCGGCCAGTTCTACCTCGACCTGTACGCGCGCAACGGCAAGCGCGGCGGCGCCTGGATGGACGACGCCCGCGGCCGCCGCCGCACCGCCGACGGCGTGCAGACGCCGGTGGCCTACCTGGTCTGCAATTTCTCGGAGCCGGTCGTGGTGGACGGCCGCGCGCGCCCGGCCCTGTTCACCCACGACGAGGTGCTCACGCTGTTCCACGAGTTCGGCCATGGCCTGCACCACATGCTCACGCGCGTGGACGAGCTGGCGGTGTCCGGCATTTCCGGCGTCGAGTGGGACGCCGTCGAACTGCCCTCGCAGTTCATGGAAAACTTCTGCTGGGAGTGGGACGTCCTGCAGGGCATGACGCAGCACGTCGACAGCGGCGAGCCGCTGCCGCGCGCGCTGTACGACAAGATGATCGCGGCGAAGAATTTCCAGTCCGGCCTGCAGACGCTGCGCCAGGTGGAGTTCGCGCTGTTCGACATGCTGCTGCATTTCGCGCACGATCCGCACGGCGGCAAGACCGTCGGCGAAGTGCTGGCCGAGGTGCGCCACCAGGTTGCCGTTTTGATACCGCCGCCGTTCAACCGCTTCCAGAATTCCTTCAGCCACATCTTTGCCGGCGGGTATGCCGCCGGTTACTATAGCTACAAATGGGCGGAGGTCCTGTCGGCCGACGCCTACGGCGCCTTCGAGGAAGCCGGTGCCTCCGGCGGCCCGGCGCGCGTGGCCGAGACCGGCCAGCGCTTCCTGCGGGAGATCCTCGAGATGGGCGGCGCGCGGCCCGCGCTCGACTCGTTCAAGGCCTTCCGCGGCCGCGAACCGTCCATCGAGGCGTTGTTGCGGCACAACGGCATGACCGTGCAATGAGCCACCGAGCCGGGCCTGCCAGCCCGGCTTTTTTCAGACTGTGACTATCATGACACCCGCTACGCGACTCTTCCTGCTGATCGCCCTTGCGTGCGCCATGCCGGCGCATGCGCAGCTCTATAAATGGGTCGGCCCGGACGGCAAGGTCAATTACACGGACACGCCGCCGCCGCCGAACGCGAAACAGGTGGAACAGCGTTCCGTGCCCGCGCCCGTCGTCACGACCGGCCTGCCGTTCGAACTGGCCGAAGCAGTGCGCAACAGCCCGGTGACGCTCTACACCACCGCGAACTGCGGCGCCTGCGACGAAGGCCGCAAGCTGCTGCAGGCGCGCGGCGTCCCCTTCAACGAGCGCACCGTGACCACCAACGACGACATCGCCCGCCTGCGCGCGGCCGGCGGCGATTCCCAGCTGCCGTTCCTGGTCGTCGGCCGCCACCGCCAGCAAGGATTCGAGCCGGGCCAGTGGAACACGCTGCTGACGACCGCCGGTTACCCGGCCACCAGCATGCTGCCGCGCGGCTATGCGGCGTCGAAGCCGGAGCCGGCCGCGCCGCCGCCCGCCCCTGCCCAGACCGCGGCCGCCGAGACGCCCGCGCGCCAGGACACGGCACCGCGCCCGACCGAACTGCCGCCGCCGACCGGCAACGCGCCGCCGGGCTTCCGCTTCTGACCGGGCGCGGCACGATGACGAACATCGATTTCCGCACCGGGATCCCCGACAAGGTGGACTATGCCTGCCGCCTGCTGCGCAAGGCCTACGCCAGCGGCGCGCGGGTCGTGGTGCTCACGGCCGACGGCCGCCAGCAGGCGCAGCTCGACGAGGCACTGTGGGTGCAGCAGGAACAGGAGTTCATTCCGCATGTCGAGGCCGGCAGTCCGCAGGCGGCGCAGACGCCGATCATCCTGACCGCCCGCGACGACGTCGAGCTGCCGCACCACGAGGTATTGGTCAACCTGTCGGATGCGACGCCCGGTTTCTTCGCCCGCTTCGAGCGGATGATCGAACTGGTCTCGACCGACGAGGCCGATGCCGCCGCCGGCCGCGAACGCTATGCGTTCTACAAGAAGCGCGGCTATCCGCTTGACCACACACCGGTGAAGAACGCATGAGCAGCTACCGTCCCGATGCCGGCATCCCGGTCCTGACCGAGGTCATCGACCTGCCCGAGGAACCGGAGGCGGCCGCTGCGCTTCCCGACGCCGCGGCCGCCGCCGTCGAGCCGCCGCCCGCGCTGGTGCTGCGCACCGAAGAGGAACTGCGCCGCATCGAGCAGGAAATCAGCGAACGCGTGCTGCAGCAGATTCTCGACCGCGTCGACTTCGTGCTCGAGCAGCGCGTGCGCGACAACCTCGCCGACGTGCTGCAGACCGCCGTGGACCGCCTGGCGACCGAAATCCGCCAGGGACTCAAGATCACGCTCGCCGACGTCATCACCCGCGCCGTGACGCAGGAGATCTCGCGCCAGCAGACCCTCAAGAAATGATGCGGCCACGCCGGCGCGCATGGCCGCGTGCCGTCCCGCGCCCCCTTGCTCTGCGCCTTCCGACTACCATCCACTCCAGCCTCCTTCCAGCATGAAAGTCGTCGTCCTCGGCGCCGGCGTCATCGGCACGGCGACCGCCTGGTTCCTCAACAAGGCCGGCCACGAGGTCACCGTGGTCGAGCGCCAGCCCGGCCCGGCGCTCGAGACCAGCTTCGCCAACGGCGGCCAGATCTCGGTGTCGCACGCGGAACCCTGGGCCAATCCCGGCGCGCCGGCCAAGCTGCTGAAATGGCTCGGCCGCGAGGACGCGCCGCTGCTGTTCCGCTGGCACCTGGACTGGCTGCAATGGAAATGGGGCATCGCCTTCCTGCGCGAATGCACGCCGGCGCGCACCGCCGCCAACATCCGCAGCATCGTCGCCCTGTCGGACTACAGCCGCCGCGTGCTGGGCGAAGTGCGCGAGGAAACCGGCATCGCCTACGACTGCGCCACGCGCGGCATCCTGCATTTCTATACCGACCCGCGCGAGTACGAGCATGCGATCGAGGCGGCACGCGTGATGCGCGGCTACGGCTGTCCGCGGCAATCGGTCGATGCCGACGAGGTGGTGCGCATCGAGCCCGCCCTCGCCCACCTGCGCGACCGCATCGCCGGCGGCGACTACACGGCCACCGACGAATCGGGCGACGTGCATGCCTTCACCCGCGGACTTGCCGCGCGCGCCGCCGATGCCGGCGTGGCGTTCCGCTACGGCGTGTCCGCCACCCGCTTCGTCGCCAGCGGCAGCGGCGCCGCCGCGCGCATCGACGGGCTCGAAGTGCTCGGCGACGACGGCCGCTACCGCGTGCTGCAGGGCGATGCCTTCGTGGCCGCCGCCGGCAGCTTCACGGCGCCGCTGGTGCGGCCGCTGGGAATCGGCCTGCTGCTCTATCCCGGCAAGGGCTATTCGGCGACCTTTGCGATCACCGATCCGGATGCCGCGCCGCAGGTGTCGCTGACCGATGACGGCCACAAGCTGGTCGTCTCGCGCTTCGGCAACCGCCTGCGCGTGGCGGGCACCTGCGAGTTCGACGGCTATGACCGCGCCCTCAATCCGTTCCGCTGCGAAATGATCACGCGCCGCACGCGCGAACTGTTCCCCGGCGCCTGCGATTACGACGCGCCGGAGTACTGGTCGGGCCTGCGTCCGCTGACGCCGTCGAATGTGCCGTATGTCGGCCGCACCCGCTACCGCAACCTGTTTCTCAACACCGGCCACGGCACGCTCGGCTGGACCATGGCCTGCGGCTCGGGTCGCGCGCTGGCCGACCTGATGTCAGGGCGCCGGCCCGATGTCGACTTCCCCTTCCTGCCGACCGTCTGAACGCTTGCCGGCACGCTCCGGACGCACGTTCGATTGCGCAGCGCAACATGCATTTTAGGCGGGCAAGTGTCGCGCCGTTGCAACTTCGGCATACGAAAAATCCAACTTGTAACGATTTGAAAAAGCCGGGCCGCGAGGTCATCTGCGGCGATCCGTCCGGCGTTCTTGGAGGACCGTCGACAGCGCCGGAGCCGGCCGTCCTCCGGAGAGGATGACCCGGGCCACCGCATCGCCGATGGATGCCTGACAGGTATTCGATCCGATCACGCAGGAACATGCCGCTTTTTTCGGGAAATCGTTTCGATCCGCTTGGATTGACCGGCATCAAGCATTCGCGACAATGTCGGAACTTCTCTCATGGAAAGTGCAGAATCCGCCTGTATAAAAGTTGCACGAAGCTGGAAAAAACCGCATAAAAACTCTTTGCTAACATTTTTTTATGTTGTACCGTCTGCGTGTTCAGGAATCTGAATAACAAGTTTGCGTCGCAGTAATTGTTTTACCCATCCTTAGGAGGACATCCATGCAGTTCAAGACAAAAATGATTCCGTTGGCTGGCGCTATCGCTTTCGCATTCGCAGGTGCTGCCTCTGCTCAGGAGACCGTCGTCAAGATCGGCCACGTCGGCCCGATCTCCGGCGCCATCGCTCACCTGGGCAAGGACAATGAAAACGGCGCCCGCATGGCGATCGACGAGCTCAATGCCAAGGGATTCACGATCGGCGGCAAGAAGGTGAAGTTCGAACTTCTCGCCGAAGACGACGCAGCCGATCCGAAGCAAGGCACCGCCGCCGCACAGAAGCTGGTCGACGCCAAGGTCAACGGCGTGATCGGTCACCTGAATTCCGGCACCACCATCCCGGCCTCGAAGATCTACCACGACGCCGGCATCCCGCAGATCTCCCCGTCCGCGACCAACCCGAAATACACGCAGCAAGGCTTCAAGACCGCCTTCCGCGTGGTCGCCAATGACGGCCAGCTCGGCGGCACGCTGGGCCGCTACGCCGTGCAGATCAACAAGGCCAAGAAGATCGCCGTGATCGACGACCGTACCGCCTACGGCCAGGGCGTCGCCGAAGAGTTCATCAAGGGCGCCAAGTCGAAGAACGCCGCCGGCGTCGAGATCGTTGCCCGCGAGTTCACCAACGACAAGGCAACCGACTTCAACGCGATTCTCACCAAGATCAAGGCCAAGAATCCTGACGTGGTCTTCTTCGGCGGCATGGACGCCGTGGCAGGCCCGATGCTGCGCCAGATGAAACAGCTCGGCATCAACGCCAAGTTCATGGGCGGCGACGGCATTTGCACGGAAGCCCTGGCCCAGCTGGCTGGCGACGCGATGGCGGACGGCCAGGTCGTCTGCGCCGAGGCAGGTGGTGTGGAAGAGAACATGAAGAAGGGCATGGACGACTTCCGCGCCAACTACAAGAAGAAGTTCGGCACCGATGTCCAGATCTACGCTCCGTACGTCTACGACGCCGTGATGGTCATGGCAGACGCCATGAAGCGGGCCAACTCGGCAGAGCCGGCCAAGTACCTGCCGGAACTGGCCAAGACCAAGTACAAGGGCGTCACCGGCAACATCGAGTTCGATGCCAAGGGCGACATCAAGGAAGGCACGCTGACCCTGTACTCGTACAAGGGCGGCAAGCGCCAGCTGCTGGCCGTGACCAAGTAATACCGGTCCTCCCGCAGCGAAAGGCCCCGGCTCTGCCGGGGCTTTTTTCATGGCGCCGCGGATCCGCCGTGTGACGGTCCGGAAAAGCGAAACGCCCGGCAAGCCGGGCGTTTCGTCTTGGCGTCAGGCCGGCATGGCGCCGGCCGGCAACATCACTTCTGGGACAGGATCCACTTCACCAGCGTGCGGGCCTCGGCATCGCTGACCTGCGGATTGGCCGGCATCGGCACGGCACCCCAGGCGCCGCTGCCGCCCTTGACGACCTTCTGGACCAGCTTGTCCTCGGCATCCTTCTGGCCGGCGTACTTGGCTGCCACGTCCTTGAAGGACGGACCGACGACCTTGTTGGCGACGGCGTGGCAAGTCATGCAATTCTTGGCCTTGGCGAGGTCGGCGTTGGCAAGTGCGGCGTTCGATGCGAGGGCACCGATTGCCAGAGCGATCATCAGGGAAGGTTTCATGCTTTTCTCCAGGTAAAGACTGCCGGCATTGTACTGTGCTTTCGGGGCCAACTTGCGCTCGGGAAAACCGGTTTGTCTCACTAAAACGTCATCCAGGCCGCTTGCGTTGACTGCATCTTCCTGCCTTACAATGTCTTACATCCCGATACTCTGCGGAAACGGACTATTCCATGTTCCTTATCCTGGCCATCATTGTGCTTGGCGCCCTGCGCTATTTCGAAGTCGGCCCGTTCGCGGACCTGTCCTGGTGGTGGGTCGTCGGCATGATGGTACTGGCGTTCATCTGGTTCGAATTCATCGAACGCATGCTCGGCCTGGACAAGCGCAAGGCGCACGAATCGCTGCAGAAGGCGCGCGAAGAGCGCGTCAAGAAAACCTTCAACAAGTAGGGCTGCCTGCCGGGAGCCGGGCATGCCGGCCCCCGCCCGCCGTCAGCGCTTGAGCTGGGAAATGTCGCGCACCGCGCCGCGGTCGGCCGACGTCGCCAGCGCCGCGTAGGCCTGCAGCGCCTGCGACACCACGCGTTCGCGGTTGACCGGCTTCCAGGCGGCCGCACCCTTCGCTTCCATCGCCGCGCGGCGGCGCGCCAGTTCCTCGTCCGAGACGGCCAGCCGGATGCTGCGGCCCGGGATGTCGATCTCGATGCCGTCGCCGTCCTCCACCAGCCCGATCGCGCCCCCTTCCGCCGCTTCCGGCGACGCGTGGCCGATCACGAGACCGGACGAACCGCCCGAGAAGCGGCCGTCGGTGAACAGCGCGCACACCTTGCCCAGACCCTTGGACTTGAGGTAGGAGGTCGGGTACAGCATTTCCTGCATGCCGGGGCCGCCCTTCGGCCCCTCGTAGCGGATCACCACCACGTCGCCCGCCTGCACCACGTCGCCGAGGATCGCTTCGACGGCGGCGTCCTGGCTTTCGAACACGCGCGCGCGGCCGGAGAACTTCAGGATGCTGTCGTCCACGCCGGCCGTCTTCACGATGCACCCCTTCTCGGCGATGTTGCCGTACAGGACCGCCAGCCCGCCGTCCTGGGAATAGGCATGCTCCTTGTCGCGGATGCAGCCGCCGGTGCGGTCGTCGTCGAGCTTGTCGAAGCGCTTGTCCTGCGAGAACGCCTGCTGGGTCGGCACGCCGCCCGGCGCGGCCGAGAAGAACCTGCGCACCGATTCGTCGCGGTTGATCATGATGTCGTGGCGTTCGATCGATTCGCCAAGGGTGCGCGTGTGCACCGTCGGCACCGACACGTCGAGCAGGCCGGCGCGGTGCAGCTCGCCGAGGATGCCGACGATGCCGCCGGCGCGGTGCACGTCTTCGATATGGTATTGCTGGGTGGCAGGCGCCACCTTGCACAGGCAGGGCACCTTGCGCGAGATGCGGTCGATGTCCGCCATCGTGAAATCGACGCCGGCTTCCTGGGCCGCGGCCAGCAGGTGCAGCACGGTGTTGGTCGAGCCGCCCATGGAGACGTCGAGCGCCATCGCGTTCTCGAAGGCTCTCTTGCTGGCGATCGAGCGCGGCAGCACCGAGGCGTCGTCCTGCTCGTAGTAGCGCTTGGCCAGGTCCACCACCAGGCGGCCGGCGCGCAGGAACAGTTCCTTGCGGTCGGCATGCGTTGCGACGATGGTGCCGTTGCCCGGCAGCGAGAGGCCGAGCGCCTCGGTCAGGCAGTTCATCGAGTTGGCGGTGAACATGCCGGAACAGGAGCCGCAGGTCGGACACGCCGAACGCTCGATGTTGGCCACCTGCTCGTCCGAGACCTTCGGGTCGCCGGCCTGGATCATGGCGTCGATCAGGTCGACCTTGATGATCTTCTTCTCGCCCTGCTGCACGCCGTGCAGCGCCTCGATCACCTTGCCGGCCTCCATCGGGCCGCCGGACACGAACACCGCGGGGATGTTCAGGCGCATCGCGGCCATCAGCATGCCGGGCGTGATCTTGTCGCAGTTGGAGATGCACACCATCGCATCGGCGCAATGCGCATTGACCATGTACTCGACCGAATCGGCGATCAGCTCGCGCGACGGCAGCGAGTACAGCATGCCGCCGTGGCCCATGGCGATGCCGTCGTCGACGGCGATGGTGTTGAATTCCTTGGCCACGCCGCCGGCCGCCTCGATCTCGCGGGCGACCATCTGGCCGAGGTCTTTCAGGTGCACGTGACCCGGCACGAATTGCGTGAAGGAATTGACGACGGCGATGATCGGTTTCTCGAAGTCGCCGTCCTTCATGCCGGTGGCGCGCCAGAGGGCGCGGGCGCCGGCCATGTTGCGGCCATGGGTGGTCGTGCGGGAGCGGTATTGGGGCATGATCTTCTCCGATGCGGCGATGGATGTCTCGATGGATGTCTGGCGGGCGCAAAAAACGCGCCGGAGGATTGACAGGGTGCCTTGCGCACAATCGCGTGTCAAATATATGATTCCTTGCCTATTGATACGTTTCGCATATGAACATTGAACTGCGGCAATTGCGCTATTTCGTGGCCGTGGCCGAGGAGATGCACTTCGGCCGCGCCGCCGAGCGCCTGCACATGACCCAGCCGCCGTTGTCCCAGACCATCCAGGCGCTGGAGGCGCTGCTGGGCACGCCGTTGTTCGCCCGCACGCGCCGCAGCGTGGCGCTGACGCCGGCCGGGGAAGCGCTGCTGCCGGAAGCGCGCCGCCTGCTGGCCCAGGCCGATGCCCTGCCCGGCCTCGCCTTGCGCGCCGCGTCCGGCGAATCGGGCCGGCTGTCGCTGGCCTTCGTCTCGACCGCCGACTACAGCGTGCTGCCGCCCTTCCTGCGCGATTTCCGCGAGCGCTTTCCGCAGGTGCAGATCGACCTGCGCGAGGCGACCACCGACATCCAGCTCGAGGAACTGGCGGCCGGCCGCATCGATGTGGGCATGCTGATCCCGCCGCTGCCGGAACGCATCCTGGCCGAGATCGACTACCTGCCGCTGCTGTCCGAGCCGCTGGTGCTGGCCGCGCCCAGGGGCACGCCGGGCCTGCGCGGCGCGTCCAGCGTGCGCCTGAAAGCCTTCGCCGACCTGCCGCTGATCGTCTTTCCGCGCAAGATCGCGCCGCGCCTGCACGACGCCATCCTGTCCTGCTTCCACGAGGCCGGCATCGCGCCGCGCATCGGCCAGGAAGCGATCCAGATGCAGACCATCGTCGGCCTCGTCTCGGCGGGCATGGGCATCGCGCTTGTGCCACAATCCGTGTCGAACCTGAAACGCCCCGGCGTGGAATACCGTCCCCTGGCCGGCCCGGTGCCGGTCGTCGAGACCGGCGTCGCCTGGCGACGCGACAATGCGTCGCCGGTGCTGCGCGCCTTCCTCGACCTGATGCGAAAGAAAAAGCAACCATGATCCATCACCCGATGCCCGATCCGATCGCGTTCTCGATCGGCCCGATCTCCGTGCGCTGGTACGGCCTGATGTACCTGGTGGCCTTCGTGCAGTTCATCGCGCTCGGCCGCCTGCGCATCCGCCAGCCGCACATCGCCGCCGCCGGCTGGAAGCCGGAGCATCTCGACGACATGCTGTTCTACGGCGTGCTGGGCGTCGTGATCGGCGGGCGCCTCGGCGAAGTGCTGTTCTACCACCCGGCCTATTATTTTTCGCATCCGCTCGAGATCCCGATGATCTGGCTGGGCGGCATGTCCTTCCACGGCGGCTTCCTCGGCGTGATGGCGGCGATGTGGCTGTGGGCCAGGAAGAACGGCCGCACGCTGTTCGAGGTGCTCGACTTCATCGCGCCGCTGGTGCCGCTGGGCTACGCCGCCGGCCGCATCGGCAATTTCATCAATGCCGAACTGCCCGGCCGCATGGCCGACCCCTCACTGCCGTGGGCCATGGTGTGGCCCAACGTGCCCTATCCGGTCCATCCCTCGCCGATCTACCAGGCGCTGGTCGACGGCGTGCTGCTGTTCGTGGTCGTCTGGCTGTTCGCGCGCAAGGCGCGTCCGCGGCTGGCGGTGTCGGGCGTGTTCTCGCTCGGTTACGGCTGCGCGCGTTTCTTCACCGAGTATTTCCGCCATCCCGATTACGAGGTGAGCTTCGCCGGGCTGACGATCTCCGCCGGCCAGATGCTGTCGCTGCCGATGATCGCGCTCGGCATCGCGCTGCTGTTCCTCGCCTATCGCCGGCCGGCGCGGTAAGCGCGGCCTGCCACGGGAGTCCGCCATGGGCCAGATCCTCCACGAACGCGACGGCGGCATCGCCTTCGTCACGCTGTCCAACCCCGGCAAGCTCAATGCGATCGACAAGGGCATGTGGCTGGCCCTGGCCGACGTGTTCGCCGCCCTGTCGGCGCAGGACGACCTGCGCTGCGTGATCGTGCGCGGCGCCGACGGCAATTTCGCGGCCGGCGCCGACATCGCGGAGTTTCCGCAAGTGCGCGCCACCCGCGAACAGGGCATGCACTACCACACCCACATCATCGCCGCCGCGCTCGATGCCATTGCCTGCTGCATCCATCCGACGGTGGCGGCGATCGAGGGCGTGTGCGTCGGCGGCGGTCTCGAGATCGCCGCCGCCTGCGACCTGCGCATCGCGGCGTGCAACGCCCGCTTCGGCATCCCGATCAACCGCCTCGGCTTTCCGCTGGCGCCCGGCGAGATGGCCGGCCTGATCCAGCTGATCGGCAAGGCCGCCACGCTGGAGATCCTGCTCGAAGGCCGCGTGTTCGATGCCGCAGAGGCGCAGGACAAGGGACTGGTCACGCGCATCGCCGACGACGTCGCGCTGGCCGCGAAGCAGTCCGCTGCCCGCATCGCGAACGGCTCGCCGCTGGCGGCCCGCATGAACAAGCGGCTGGCGCGGCGCTTGACGGCTGCCGCCGCGCCGCTGAACGACGACGAACTGCGCGAGGCATTCGCCTTCCTCGACTCGGAAGACTACCGCGAGGGCCTGGCCGCCTTCCTCGCCAGGCGAGACCCGGATTTCGCCGGGCGCTGACCGCGCGCCACGATCCCTCGCCGGATACGCAACTCCAGGGAGCAACCGCATCATGACCGCCAATCTCTACGCCCTCTTCGCGGCGCAGTTTCCGCAAGACCGCAGCGCCTGCTGCATCGAGACCCACGACGGCCTCTACTACAGCTGGCTCGACCTCGAGCGCGCCACCGCGAAGATCGCCAACCTGCTGGTCGCGCTGAACCTGCCTGAAGGGTCGCGCATCGCCGTGCAGGTCGAAAAATCGCCCGAGGCGCTGATGCTGTATCTCGCGACGATCCGTGCCGGCTATGTCTACCTGCCGCTCAACACCGCCTACCGCGCGGCCGAGATGGAGTATTTCATCGGCGATGCCGAGCCGGCCGTGGTGGTGTGCTCGCCCGGCAATTTCGGCTGGGTGGCCAAGATCGCGTTCAAGTCGGGCGCGAAGCATGTCTACACGCTCGGCGACGACCGCAGCGGTTCGCTGCTGGCGCGCGCCTCGCATTATTCCGATACCTTCGACACCGTGCCGCGCGCCCCCGACGACATGGCCGCGATCCTCTACACTTCGGGCACCACCGGCCGCAGCAAGGGCGCGATGCTCACCCACGGCAACCTCGCCTCCAATGCGCAGGCGCTGAAGGACTACTGGCGCTGGCAGGACGGCGACGTGCTGCTGCACGCGCTGCCGCTGTTCCACGTGCACGGGCTGTTCGTGGCATCGCACGGCGCGCTGCTGAACGGCAGCAAGATGATCTTCCTGCCGAAGTTCGATGCAGCCCAGGTGCTGCGCCACCTGCAGCGTTCCACGGTGTTCATGGGCGTGCCGACCTACTACGTGCGGCTGCTGCAGGAGGAAGGACTCGATCGCGCGCTGTGCGAGGGCATGCGGCTGTTCATCTCCGGTTCGGCGCCGCTGCTGCTCGAGACCTTCAACGACTTCCGCCGTCGCACCGGCCACACCATCCTCGAGCGCTACGGCATGAGCGAGACCACCATGCTGGCGTCCAATCCGTACGACGGCGAGCGCATCGGCGGCACCGTCGGCCTGCCGCTGCCGGGCGTGGCGATCCGCACCGTGCGGCGCGACGAACAGGGCAACCGTATCCCGTGCGCGCCGGGCGAGATCGGCGACATCGAGGTGAAGGGGCCGAACGTATTCCAGGGCTACTGGCGCATGCCGGAGAAGACCGCGGAGGAATTCACCGCTGACGGTTATTTCCGCACCGGCGACGTCGGCCGCTTCGACGAACAGGGATACCTGACCATCGTCGGCCGCAGCAAGGACCTGATCATCTCCGGCGGCTACAACGTCTATCCGAAGGAGATCGAGGCGGTGCTCGACGAGTTGCCGGGCGTGCTGGAATCGGCGGTGATCGGCGTGCCGCATCCGGACTTCGGCGAAGCGGTGACGGCGGTGGTGGTGGCGCGCCCGGGCGCAACGCTCGACGAGCAGGCGCTGATCGGCACGCTCAAGCAGCGCATCGCCAATTTCAAGGTTCCCAAGCGGGTGCACGTGGTGGACGAGCTGCCGCGCAACACCATGGGCAAGGTGCAGAAGAACCTGTTGCGCGATCGCTTCGCCGCCGTGTGAGCGCCGCCGGCCGCGACGCGCTCGAAGCACCCTAGCGGACGGCCTTGTAGAACATGTAGCTGGCCAGCGCATACAGCACGCAGGCGAACACTTTCTTGAGCGTCTTCACCGGCAGGCTGTGTGCCGTGCGTGCGCCCAGCGGCGCGGTCAGCACGCTGGCCGCCGTCACTGCGAACAAGGCCGGCAGGTAGATGAAGCCGAGCGCCCCCGGCGGCAGCCCGGGCACATTCCAGCCATTCCAGATGTTCGACAACGTGCCGGCCAGCGCGATCGGGAATCCGAGCGCCGCGCTGGTGGCGACCGCCGTGTGGATCGGGACGTTGCACCAGGCCATGAACGGCACCGAGATGAAGCCGCCGCCCGCGCCGACCAGGCCCGACAGGATGCCGATGGCACCGCCGGCGCCGAACATCCCGGGCGCTGCCGGCAATTCGCGCGTTGGCTTCGGCTTGCGGTCCAGCAGCATCTGCGTGGCCGAGAACGCGACGAACACGCCAAAGACGGCGGCCAGCAGCGACGCATCCATCTGCTTGCCGATCCACGGCCCGAGCCAGGAGCCGAGCAGGATGCCCGGCGCGAACGATTTCACGATCGGCCACGCCACCGCGCCGCGCTTGTGGTGGGCACGCATCGACGAGACCGAGGTGAACAGGATGGTGCCCAGCGAGGTGGCGATAGCCATGTGCACCACCAGTTCCTTCGACAGGCCCTGGGCCGTCAGCAGCATCGTGAAGAACGGCACCAGCACCATGCCGCCGCCGATGCCGAGCAGGCCGGCCGCGAAGCCGCCGGCGGCACCGAGGACGACGAAGGCCGCGATCAGGCCGATGTCCATGCGGACGCCTACTTCAGCAGGGCGCCGATGGCGCGCCACTCCGCCGGCGTGACCGGCGTGATCGACAGCCGGTTGCCGCGCTTCAGGATCTGCATGTCGGCCAGGTCGGGATGGGCGCGCAGCTCCGGCAGCGGCAGCAGGCGCGTCTTCTTCAGGGCGCGCACGTCGACCAGCATCCAGCGCGGCGACTCCTGCGTCGATTTCGGATCGTGGTACTTGCTCTTCGGATCGAACTGGGTGGGATCGGGATACGGCGTGCTGGCCACTTCGGCGAGGCCGGCGATGCCGGGTTCGGCGCAGCTCGAATGGTAGAACAGCACGCCGTCTCCCACGCGCATGAGATCGCGCATGAAATTGCGCGCCTGGTAATTGCGCACGCCGGTCCAGGCCACCGTCTGCCCCGGTGCCGCGAGCGCATCGTCGATGCTCACCTCGTCGGGCTCCGACTTCATCAGCCAGTATTGCTTGCTCATCATCCTCTCCCTGGATGCGCCGGCGGCATGCATGACCTGCGGTCCGGCGGGCAAAAAAAAGCGGCTGCACTGTGTGCAACCGCTCATGTGTTCAAGTCCCGCCTGTGCCGCTTTGCCGGCATCCCGAACCTAACGGTTCAAGGTGGCCGCAGTAGTTCAATTTCGGGTTCATCGGACTAGCGACGCTCACGCCCATCGAACGATGTTCCGCGGCCGATGCGCACATATTGGTTCAAGGAATATATGGCAATCGCGAGCACGGCAGGAGCCCCAATACTACATGAATCGCTCTTCGCGTCCAAGCGTTCGCGGGCAATTTTTTGCGCGTGTCACGAGGGAAAATTGCACCGATTCCATATCCTGCGGCATGGGAGCAACATCCGTGAAAAAGGTCGTCGGCGTGGTTGCGCACTTACGTCAACTGCATGCATGCAAAGTGCGGATCCACACGATGGAGCATCGCGCGTGCGGCATGAGAGGTGTCCGGAAATCGGACGCCGCGCAGGACGCGCGGCGGTGGATCAGAAGAGATTTTCCTGAGGCGTCAGGGCCGCATCGAGCACCTGGTTCATCGAGGCGATCTGCTGGCGCACTTCGGACATCGACAGGTCGGACAGCGGACCGCTCGGCGAGCGTGTGGCCAGGAGTTCCGCGGCCATGCTCAGCGCCGCCATGACCGCGATGCGGTCGTTGCCCTTCACCTTGCCGGCATCGCGGATGCCGCACATCTTGTCGTCGAGATAAGCGACCGCTTCGCGCAGCGCATCCTCCTCGCCTTCCTTGCAGGCCAGGCGATAGGGATGGCCCATGATGGTGACGTCGATCTGCGTCATGCGGCCTCCTCGTCCTCGACCATTTCCGGAATCCGGTCGAGCAGCGCGGCGATGCGCTGATGGGCTTCCTGCATGCGGCGGGACAGTTCCGTGTTCTCGGCGCCGACGGCGGCGAGATTCATCCGCAATTCCGCGTTCTCGCGGCGCAGGGCGTTCGCGAGTTCGGCCAGGCGGCTGACTTTCTCGGAGAGCTGGTGAAATTCGGAAATCATCCCGCCACTATAGAGGCTGGCGCGAATTTCCGTCAATAGATTCAGAGACTTGCCGCGCTTTTCTCTTGCCGGCTCTCACATTCGCGGGAGTCGACGACGGCGCCGGTTGTGCCACTGCCACGACGCACGGCGCCCATGCAGGAAGGTGGCCGCTTCGGAGGTAGCGCACGCCCGTCGAGGTCCGCCGGCTTGACCGACCTGCTTGCACGGATTTCCACCGCCCCCTACAATTGTGGCCGATTGGGGCGGTAGCTCAGCTGGGAGAGCGTCGCGTTCGCAATGCGAAGGTCGGGAGTTCGATCCTCCTCCGCTCCACCAATCCCTTTCTCGGCGGGCCGCACCGTGTGTCGATGGAACGATAACTTTGCCGCCTTGGCAAGGTTATGCTTCCAAAGCGGATTTGGCAAAATTATGCTTCCAAAGTTGGCCGGTTCAGTCGTCACTGTAGCCTGCATCGGGCGCTTTGATCGCGCATCATCCTAGAAAGCCCTCTCCCGTCAATATGGGATTGCTCCGGCTGCATCCCCATGGCAGGATGCGTGCCGCACTTGCTCGTCCCCATCCAACTGACATGTTCATACCATCCGCAAAAGAAAGAGCCGAAGAATTACATCAAGAAGCAATGGCACTTGATGACGCCGGAGAAACCGACCTTGCCTTGGGCAAGTATTTCGAAGCACTGGAACTCGATCCCAGTCGATCCACCACCCACTACAACGTCGGACTTATCTACAAGTACCGAAATGAATGGGCCGAATCCTTTCGCTATAACGAGCAAGCGGTCAAGCTAGATTCCAGCGACGAGGCAGCCAACTGGAACCTGGCCATCGCCGCGACGGCGCTACGGGATTGGAATTCGGCTCGTCGCGTTTGGCACCGTCTTGGCATGCCTATAGAAGAAGGCGACACCCCGATCGAGCAGGATTTCGGCGTTACTCCTGTGCGCCTGAATCCCGATGGCGACGGCGAAGTGGTTTGGGGACGGCGCATCGACCCGGTGCGAGTTCGAATTCTGAGCATTCCGTTCCCGGATTCCGGCTTCCACCATGGGGACGTAGTGCTGCACGACGGAGCGCCCGTGGGCTATCGCGAATCCCAAGGAAGACGATATTCGGTCTTCAATGCGCTGGAGCTTTTCGAGCGCTCAACGTTTCTCACCTTCGAGTCCGAACTCCACATGGCAAATCCAGAAGATATGGATGCGCTGGAGGCAATCTGTAACGAGCTCGATATCGCATGCGAAGACTGGACCACGTCGGTCCGAACCATTTGTCGCCAGTGCAGTGAAGGTGAGCCGCACGAACATCATGACGCCCACCAGAAAGAAGAAGGTTGGAAAGCTCGGCATTTCGTCGGCCTAGCCACTGCGAACGAAAGCTCAGTTCGAGAGGCACTGCGACGTTGGGAGAATGATGCCAGGAAGGTGGCGTCGTTAGACCTCGTCGAAGCTCACTAGCTCTAAGCTGGATCAATATGGATACCGTAGTCGTTGCCGCCGTCCAGCCATATACCCCGGGCGATGAAAGTGCCAGCGTTACCTTACGTAGTAAAAAGGGTGAAGTGGTCGCATTCTGTTTTCCGTGTGATCTTAAGGTCGGCGATACGGTACCAAATCGCTTATCGGTCTTGGACGGAGAAGTGCGAGCGGCATATTTATCCGATTGGCCCACCGAAACGAAAGAAGTGCTGTCATCAGAAATGCTGGAGCGTATAGGAGAATATGCCTATCGCGGGCGTGGTCGGGTAATAGACCGGACAGAAGGATTGGTTGAAATACTCGGATTTATTGTCGACTTCGGTGATATTCCATGCGATGGCACAGTCGAATTTGAGATTACGCGGCTCGACTTGCATCCGAGTTAAGACGACACAGGTGATCCTATCACCCAATATTTCGCATCCCCCAAAAGAGAAAAACTTGTCAGCATATCCGGAATTAGACGCGTATTACCAGACCGGGGAACCACTGGTATGCGAACTAGAGGTAAGCCCGTATTGGTGCGAATTCTGGCCAAAGGACGAGCTCGACGAGTACAACCGATCGTACGAGGTTGCAGAATATGCGCCTGACCACTTTGGCTTTGCCACGAGTGGCGGTGGCGAGATGTTCGCTTTCTCGCCGTCACGAGCAATCGTCGTCCTGCCTTTCATCGGTATGGAATCTGACCAGGCAAAAGAAATCGCCCCTTCGTGGCAGCAGTTTAAACAGCTACTGCGTCGATTTCATGGCTCATGATCCGGACTATGTGATTCGGCTTGTCCTTGCAGTTGCAGCAGCTCAGCGATGGCACGTTGAATTTGTTGCTGACGCTCCCTGATCCGAACAAAATACGCAACGCCTTTTTCTATCTGCATTTCACGCGGATCCTTGACCGAGCCATATTTGAAGCTTCCGAACAGTGCCAACCTTGACTTGGCCTCGTCATTCGCCTCCTGATATTGCCTGAGGCGTGTTGATGTTCACGTAAAACTGACCCACGATTTTCATCGAATTTTGACCCACCCTTTTCATGCGTAGATCGCTACGCTGCTGTGGATAAGTCTTCGGTCGCTGGTTCTGTTTCTCCCTTCTTCGTTC